>Ga0069004_10000031_pt1 | contig 16533 bp, 12 predicted proteins | sample WestPond_Cattail_2_FD_62358 | JGI IMG/M metagenome (GOLD analysis project Ga0069004, IMG submission 62358) | Wetland microbial communities from the San Francisco Bay, California, USA, that impact long-term carbon sequestration - WestPond_CattailB_D2 | ecosystem: Environmental > Aquatic > Marine...
TCTTTATACATGTTTTCTATTTCAGGAACTAATCGACGATCAAGTTTGCCGCAACGTGCAATGAAGATGGTGATGTCCGCTACTTTACTGATTATTGACGTATCAGCTACAATATTGGTTGGCGGGCAATCAAGTAATATGTAATCATATTTCTGTTGAAGTGTGCCTATCAATTCCGCCAACCGAATGTTCGAAAGCAATTCTGTAGGATCAGGCGGTATCGTACCTACCGGAATTACATCCAAATTCTTATGAAGGGTATTTTTCACTATTATTTCATCCAAATTGTCGATTTGTTCACCCAAATAATTCGATATTCCTTTTTGGGGTGATTCTAAAATCTTACTAAGCGATGCTTTACGTAAATCAAGATCTATTATTATCACACGCTTGTCATTTATAGCCATACTCAAAGCAAGATTTATGCTGATGAATGTTTTCCCGCTATCAGCATTGAATGAAGTAAACATCAATACTTTGTTTGAGGTGTGAAGCTGATGTGTCATAAAGTCTATATTGGTACGCACAATACGGAATGCCTCGTTAATGCTGTCACGATTTTTCTCTTTAACTACTATCTTTATATTATTCCCGGTGGTTTTTTTCTTCATTCCAAAACTGAATTTCTTCTTTTCAGCTTCAACAAGTGGTATTTCTCCCACAAACGGTAATGTAAGTTGCTTCAGATCTTCTTTCCCGTGAATGAATGTATCCAACAATTTTTCTCTGATGTATATTATTATTATCGGTAATATTAATGATAACATAAATGCTATAAGATATATTTTTGATCCTTCAGGGAAGGTAGGCGAATCAGGACCTGCGGGAGGAGAAATTATTCGCGTGTTATATGCGGTGAAGGCTTCCGATAATTGGTTTTCTTCGCGTTTCTGAAGCAGATAAAGATAAAGTTGTTCTTTAACTTTCTGTTGACGTTCAACCGATAGCAAATAGCGGGCTTGCTTGGGATTGGATGCAATTTGTTTCTTATTTTGCGATTCGTTCGATTGTAAATTGCCAACTTGTTCATTCAACGTCGCTATCAGATTATATACTGAACGGATGATCGCCTGATGCATCGAAGCAATAGAACGGTTCATATCCTTTATCAAAGGATTGCTCTCTCCACTGTTCTTGATAAGATTGTTCCTTTGCAAAAGTAACAGATTATAATCTTCAATTTGTTTTTCTATATTGCTATTTGCTATACCTTCATTAGCCGGAAGCAGCTTATAGTTATTCTTGTTTGATTGTATATATTTATATATAAATTGCGCAACTGATAACTGATTGTCGAGTTCCAATAACTTTTCTTTGTTATTAGATGTTTCCGTCATAAACATTTCCGATGCCGCATCTACGTCCGGTATAAGGTTTTTACTTTTGAAATTCGATATATTATTATCTACATTGCTAAGTTCTTTTTCTATCACACCTAATCGCCCGTTTATGAAACGCGATGTGCTAATGGCTATTTGGTTCTTATCTCTTATCCAACTGATGTTATAAACTTGAATAAGCGTATTCAATATATCTTCTGCTCGTTGGGGTGAAGTGTTTTTTATTGTTAAATCAATAATTGTCGATTTATCAACACTCGATTTACCGCTTTGCAACGAACCTTCCAAATCCTTATTATAATTGTCTGTAACTTTTTGCAATTTACTTTTTGTAAACCGAATTGTTTTGTTGAGATATTGACTTAATGATGCGGTTGTAGGTTCAATGATAACAGTTCCAACCGGAGTCTTCACCGGTAGATAGAATGTTCCTTCTATATCGTTATTATTGCTATAGTCGTCAGATGCAAAATCGGTTAATTTGAATTTATTGTTCGATGTTAATTTGATATCGAATTGAAAATCATTGTATTCATCATTACGGCTAAGTAAAACTTGTATTGGATTTTTCTTATACAAATCCACTGTTCTCAAACCGTCACGCATTGTGTAAGCTTTATCCAAATTCAGGCGTTTAACTACTTCTTTCATCAAAACCGGAGATTTCATGATTGAGAGTTCATTATTGATATTTACGTTCGATTTAAAGAATCCCATATCTTTGAATTCATCAAGCTCTGAATTTATCTGATTTCCATCTTTAGAATTATCTTTGATTAAAACACTTAATGTTCGTGAATATACCGGAGATGTTTTTTTCAGATAAATAAATGCAATAAACAGACATATAAAAATACTTATTACAAACCATTTCCAATATGATAAGTATTTATATAATAAATCAATAATATTGATTGAATCGTCTATATTATTATCCTGTTGAGTATTAATAACCTTTTCCATGGCACATTTTATTTATTTGAAAATTAATATTCCTAATGTCGTTAGAACTGAAGTTATTGAAAGCCACAGAGATACGGATTTTACATTGTTATCATTAACTGTGGATTGTCCCGCACGTGTTGAATTTGGTTTTACATATATTATGTCGTTTTGCTTCAAGTTATATACGGGTGAATCGAAAAGTTTTTTTGTGCGAAGGTCTACACTATATGTAGTACGTTGACCGTTTTCTTCTCGGATAACCAATAAGGAATCGCGCCGTCCGTATATAGTTAAATCTCCTGCTTTGCTTAGCGCCTCGAACAAATTGATTTGATCGCGGTCAATTGATATTTGTCCCGGGTGGGCAACTTCTCCCAACACCGAAATATGTAAATTCAGAAAATTTACCGTAACCACCGGATCAAGTATCAAATTACTCTTTACTAATTTATCTTTAATCATCGATGATATTTGATATTTCGTTAGACCTTCGACGTGGATTTCTCCTAATACAGGAAAATCGATGTTGCCGTCATCGTTAACGGTGTATGACGCTATATCTCCGTTCAGGTTAAAAATATTTGAAGTACTACCTGAACTAACATAATTACTTACACGAGATAAATTAAACATAGCTGCAAGTTGCTGGTCTTTGCTTGATACTATAATAGATATATTATCTTTAGCCTGTGCTACAATATCATTCTCATTCTCCGAGATTTTTTGTATCGGCTTTTGTGCAATATCCTGCAGATACACTATTTTTTGTGTAGTCTTACAAGATGCAAGAGCTAATGCTATGATAATAGCAATGAGTGGTACTTTAATTCTCATATTAAATATTTAATTATTAAAAAATAAATGCAGATGCTTTTTGAAATAATGCGAACATGAAAAATTTGAAAAGCTACTTCCGCTATCACAGCGGAAATAGCTCAAAAGTAGTTTGTAAAGCGATAAGATGTATTAAAACATCACTATCATGATTCAAATAAATTTAGTCTATGTTTATGTTTCTTGTAAAAGTGGACGTCCATTGTAACTGTGTTGTTTTCAGCTCTTAAAGTTTGGCATACTCATACAATGAGTGCTTACCTATCTTTCAAGTTTCTTATATATTTCCGCCACCTGATCAGCGATTAGGCTCCAGTTATATTTAGTCATGTCGTATTTTATATGCTTTAGTGGACTCTCAAGCACTTGCTGTATATTTGAAGCCAACTCATTAACATTACCGCAATGAAAGTAATCAGATTCGGGAAGACCTACTTCTTTGTTGGCTGGGATGTCACTCACAATAACAGGAATACTATAACTCATGGCTTCCAGCAATGCAATTGGCAAACCTTCATGAGAAGACGGCAGGCAGAAGCAGCGGGCGTGTGTCAACAAAGAATGGAGTTTCTTTCCCTTGATAAATCCAGTAAGCACAACACCGTTTTTCCTGGCCATTTCCTTAAGCTCAAGCGAATAGTTGTCCTCAAAATCAGTATCACCAGCTAACACCAATTTTATGCCGCCGAGTTCACCAATCCTTAAATCTTTATTCCTTTTCAATAGATTCATAGCCTCTACCAGATGATGCAAGTTTTTTTCCGGTACAAACCGACACATTCCCAGAACATATTTTCCATCCTCAATACCCAATTCTTTGAAATATTCAGGATAATCGCAGATTTCAGGCTTTGGCACTCCATTATATATAAGATGTACACGTTTTGTACGATTGTATTTTTTTGCGATCAAATCCTGAATTACATGAGAAATTACAATCACGTCATCAGCGAACAAACATCCCATCATTTCGCCCAGTTTCAGAACAGTCTTTGCTGCAAAGCCCCATTTGTCGCGGTCGTAGTCTGGTCCGTGGTGCGTAAATACCACTTTCATACCAAGTAGTTTAGCATAAGGCACAAGTAGAGCAGGACCGATAGCATGTACATGTAATACGTCTGCTCCTAACCGTTTTGCCTCATTAACAGCCTTAAAGGTGTGAATAATAGCTTCAAACGACTTTTTATTGGGAGATGGCAGTGTAACAAGTTTCACCCCTTTCCATTCTTTCAGATTATCTTTTACATAGCTTTGGCGACGAATTACTGTCACTTCAAAACCCTGAGAAACAATCAATGGGAACAACTCCTCACAATGTGTCTCCACCCCACCCATGATATTAGGAATACCGCGGGTACCGGTTACAACAATCTTCATAAGTACGTATATTTATAAATAAATTGTTATCTTTACAACCTCATATTAACTGCAAAGACAATAACTTATGAGAAGGTTATTCTATTATATCAAAGAACTCATCCAATACATCAGCATATTGCTTATTTCGTGCTTATCTGCACTGTGGCTTCTTGTTACAAAAAAGAGAAAGCGTTAGAATTTATCCCTTAAGTCCCCCTGCTGAGGATTCTGACCTACATCATACCATTGTTTATCTAAGCATGCAGGTTTATTGTTTAGGCTATGCAGTTTGTTTTTTATAGCCCATTTTAATGGATGTTTTATGTATTTATGCATAACAGGAGATGCCGTACCTACCATCCAGCAATTCTTAGGACATTTGCGTACCATATTTCGGACATCTTCGGCCTCTTTACTATTCCATATATCCATAAAGTTAGGTGTCTTTCTTATGTTACCCATGCTTTTCATCCAATACTTCTCTTCTAATCCGTTGCATGGATAAACTTCTCCGTATGGATCAATAAAAAAGTTCATCATGCCTGCTTCGCAAGGCAACATCCTTTTACTGCCTTCTATATAGTTGATTAGTCCCATATTAAAGAATGCTCTAAACCAACTTTTAGGATGATGTTCTTTTAATTGCCATTCAATTAACTGTTCAAAGTTTTTGCAGACTTCATCTTTGTTGGTTATTACATTGTCTTCTTTATGGAAATAATAAGAATTATGAAATGCAGCTGTAGCAAATTCCATATTTAAAGATTTGCTTAATTGATATAATGACAACATATCTTTCGAATTGTTGTTTGATACCGTGCAACCGAAACCTATATCCTTTAGTCCCATATCTTTAAGTGTCAATAAAGTTCTTAACCCTTTATCAAAGCCACCAATATGCCCACGCAATTCATCATTCTTTTGACTAAGTCCTTCTATGCTAATTCTGATTCCTATATTAGGGAATTTCTTTGCCAATTCTACAACTCTATCTTCGAACCACCCTGAAGTAGAAATAACGATTCTTGGAGTATGTTTATAACACTCTTCAACAATATCGCTCAAATCTTCTCTAATGAATGGTTCACCTCCAGTTAAGTTGATAAATTTTAGGTTTGGGAGCGTCTCTAGTTCTTTTGCTTGAATCTCATCACTCTTAGTAGTAGGATTTGCCCATATGTTGCACATTTTGCATCTCATAGGGCAACGATAAGTTAGTATAATACTAGCGTCTGTTGGATATTGTATGTTTGTTTTCTGCATATATTGTTATTGTTTTTATTGCTGATATATTGACATTAAGTCTTTGTAATAATTTTTCGAGTTATATTTGCTTTTTGATTTATTAGATATCATATCATAATCAAATCTATAATTAAACATCTCTTCAATTTTATTTTTTAAGTCGTTTAAATTTTTACTTTCAAATGTCATACCATTAATCCCTTCTTCTATAAGCTCAGGTATTCCTCCTATATCAGCGCCTAAAACAGGTGTTCCAAGACACTGAGATTCAATAATAGATAATGGGTTATTTTCGTACCATTCAGAAGGTAATACCGTGAAATGAGCTTTACTCACTGCTGCTTTAATATAATCCCAATCTTTATATCCAACAAATTCTATGTTATTATTTGCAATATTTCTCATCTTGTTAAGTAATGGGCCATCACCTATAACAATTAATTTGTAAGGAATATCATTCGCCGCTTTTATTAATGTTTCAATACCTTTTTCTTGAGAAATTCTCCCTACATAGCAGTAATAGTCTTCTTTCTCATATGAAATATTATCATCATATTTTGCACTATCAAAAAAATTATTCAGTACTTTTATTTTATCCTTTGAATAACCACCTTGGATCATCTTTTTTGCCATAAATTTACTTGGACAAATAAACATATCTGTATTGGCTTCTATTCGCTCTATATTCCATTTTTTTGCTTCCCAATATGCTAATATACTAGCAAGTCTGGAATTTTTCATGCATTTGTATTTTAATACTTTATTTTTATCTCTGAAACATTCTTCGCATATTGTCATTCCGTTTTTCAAACAGTCATAACGCGGACACAATAGCTTATAGTCATGTATAGTCCAAATAACTCTTATACCCTGTTCATGAGCTATTTCTGTAATTATTGGTGATAGTTGAGAATGTATATTATTGACGTGTACTACTTCCGGCCTAAAGTCTTTTAATAATTGAGAAAATCTTTGCTTTACTTCTTTTGTTCCAAAAGGGCGTAAAGTTGTTTCTATTATTTTAGTACAAGAAGTAAATTTTACTTCACTTGGAAAGTATTTATTCCATGGTGTATATATGTTCTGAGGATAATCCATTGCAAAAATAGCGACATTATTCCTTTTGCTTTTTAATAGTTGCTCTAAATTAATAGTATAGATACAATCACCACCACGTCTATAGTAATATTTATTTGAAAGTAATATTTTCATTTTGAAATATATTTATGATATTTCTTGCAGAATACGAATTTGAAAGTCTACTTCTATAATTGATGCAATTATTTATATATATATCATTTTCTTTAATAATTTGCATTAAATCATTTGCACTCCATTTCTTTTTTACTATGCCTAATCTATTTTCACTGATAAAATTAGAATTTGTAGGTATATCGTTACTTACAATTGGTGTTCCACATACTATAGATTCTGGTATTGAAACCATATTATTATCCTGCAATGTGTCAATCAACATCGCTTTTGAATTAGCTAATAAAGCATTCAATTTACAATGCGTTTGATAGCCAACAAGTAGTATTTTATCATCTTTATTCCTACAATGGATATACCTTTTTAAATCGTATTCAAGTTCACCTTTTCCAACAATTAATAACTTATACGAATCATCATTAAATACAATAAATTTGTCAATTATTGAGAAAATATTTTTCCTTTTTATGAGCTGAGATACAACAATAAATTGATTTTTTTTTATTCTTTCATATTTGAATTGATCAAGATTTATGCCATGCTCTACTATATGATTTGATATATTCTTTTTATATTGAGAAATAAAATTCATTGCATCTTTTGATCTTGGTATTACAAACGTTTTTTTCATAAACAATGGGACTATAATATTGTACCATATTTTTGATGGTATTTTTTTATATTTATGCGGATGCATAGCTAATTCGTGCCATATAACAGTTTTTGATTTGCATATTATTGAGGCAAATAATGATTGAAATGAGAATATTTCACTTGAAATGATTAAATCAAATTTATGATAGTTGTATTTTATATAATGATATAATGCTGATGAAAACGGTAATACAGATGGTTGAAATATTTTCGTCATCTTTGATTTAAAAAATAGTATTTCGAAGTCATAAATTTCAATATTTATAGGCTTATATTCATTTGCAGCTGCTAATGTAACATTATTTCCTAATTGCACAAACCCTAGACACATATTATAAATCATTGTGTCTTTAATTGATTCGACTTTAGGAATTTTATTATTATCAGCCGTATATAATATTGAATTTAAAATTAAGATGTTCATTAATGAATATATTGCTTGAGTTTATTTATAATGTTACCCATTCTTTAGGTGTATATCCTAATTCTCTACTTGATTTATTAGTATTTGAATACCATTTTGTTGGAGCAATAATTATTTTCATAGGATTATTATTAAGATATGCCCCCCACCAGCTGTAGGTGGAATTAGCAATAATGTTATGTTTGCAACAACTCATTAATTGCATGTCAAAATGATTTCCCCATCCTTCAGTAGGATTCCAATCAATTAATTGATAATCAATAAGCTGTAGATTGTTTTTAACCCATTCTTTATTATCTGTAAATACAAAAAAACGGGGCGAATTTATATGCTCTTTTATATATAATATAGCTCTATTATAATAGTGTATATCACAGGTACCATGAACACAAGACTTATTATAATCTTCTCCTTTCCTGATATGTATAGCTACAGAATTTTCTTTTTTAATAAGATTCATTAATTCGATATTTTTTCCATCTATGAATTTTGTAAATGTAAAATCATTTTGAATTAATTCTTTTATATCAGCAAAATATTTTTCGGATGAGAATGTTCCTATAACATAACCGTTTTTAATATTATTACATAGAGTTATAAAAGTACTTTTGCTTTCATTTTTTACTAATAAACTACTTATTGGTATTCGTCTTAGAATTTTTGAGAGCAAGTCTTTCCCTCCTAAATGAAACAAAATATCACTTTTTTTTGCTTTATCATATTTGATATTAGGAAATATTTTTTTTATATCAACATCTTCAAACATCCATTTACTTGGCTTGTAATTATCATCGATATAAACATTTTTACCTTTTGCTTCAAGTGATTTATAATATGCATATTGGAACATTCTATTCGCTAACCCGCCCGCAAATCTTACTATAATCATTATATTTATTTTATTGAATTATTTAAATCAATAGCTGCACCTATAGCAGCATCCATATTATAATATTCCCATTCTGCGAATCTACCTAATAAGTAAAAATTACTTTTTTTCAATTTGTCCTTTAATAAGGTGATTAATTCTCTAGTTTTTTGATTTTGTATTGGATATGTGTATTTTTCATAATGATCTGTTAGATATTTCGGAGTAAATGGAATTTTTTTAAGATTTTTTGCTATATCAGTTTTTGATATTTTATCTGTAAATTCAATACTTGCTGTTAATTTATTGTCAGAATTGTTTAGTTTTGAGAAATTACCTGTACATATAATTCTATGAGATAAATGTTCTTTGTCTGGCATGTAAATCCAACTATAATCGTTTTTATCAATTTCACAGAAAACGGCTGTAGTTCCGTGATAATCAAGTTCATGGATTTTTGATTTATATGAAGATAAATCTATTTGATCTTCTAATAATGTTGGAAGTTGTTTTATATTTCCACAAAAGATTACTTTATCATATATATCATTTTCAAAATACCATTTTTGATATTTGAAATCTAAATGTTCTATTTTCGAATTAAATTTAATATCTATATTTTTTGCCAATCTATCAGCAATAAATTGTGATCCTCCATTTTGAGGATAGAAAAAAGAGCTGTGAACAAACTTTTTTTCTTCTACATGTTTTATATTATTATACATAATTTCTTCTATTGAAGGCATTGGAAGTTTACCTTCCAACCAAGAGAGTGGAACTTTTGTCAGATCTTTTCTCCATATTTTATAGTTATATGGATGAAAATATAAATTATATAATGTGTTCCCAAATTTATCACGAAGAAATTCATCAAAATTAGCTGGATTAATATCCTTTTTATGGTATAGAGATAGCATATCATCAATAAAAGATTGTAAAATGATATCATTGAGCATATATACATGGTTCTCGATTGGATATGGTATTATTTCTCTATCAGGTAATGAAATTACAGAATTTCTTTCTATTTTAGTAAATTCCTCTTTTGAGAAATGTTCCCAAAACCAATTTAATACATCTTGGCGTTTTGTATTAAATACGTGCCCTCCTGTTCTGTGAAATAAATTTCCATTGATTCTCTCACATTTAATAAGTCCTCCAGGTCGTGAATCAGACTCATAAACGGTAATATCGTTTTTGTCTTTTAATAGTTGTGCTATTGATAGCCCTGAAATTCCACCTCCAATTATTGCTATTTTACTCATGATTTTGTATTAAATTATAAAAATAAATAAAGACATCTTTAGGTGTTTTATCCTTAAAAATACATTTTATTATATTAATATCTGATTTGTATAAGTAATAATTTTTATCATGCTTTTCATTTGATTTTAATTTGTGGTAAAGAAGTTTAGCTAATGTAATTATAAAGGTAATCAATGATAAAAATAGATATTTAAATTTTGATTTTCCAGCATAAAATATAATTGAACCTTTAATTCCTGCAGGTTTTGTCGCGCAAATATATTTTGATCCGGTTGAACCTTCAATGTGATAAATCGTTACGTTAGCATCAACGTAACATTTATATCCCAGATTGTTCAATAGGCATCCTAAAGCTATATCTTCCGGACAAAAAAAATACATTTCATCAAAGCCTCCAATTTGTCTAAAAATAGCCGTTTTAATAAGAAATGAAGCACCAACTAAAGTGTATGATTGAAACAATCCATTTTTATTAGTATATTTAGACTTAATTTTTTGTTCTTTCCATATTCCCATATAAGATAAAATGTATGTTACCCAATTCATTTTAGGTCTTCCGCAACTTTGTATTTTACCATCTTTAAATACTGTTTTAGGACTAATTACAGCTACATCTTTAGGGAGTTTTTCAATATCAGTTGCTAATTCATCTATGGCAGGTTCTTTAATTAATGTATCATCATTAAGTATAAAACAATATTTCCCTTTTGCTTTTTTTAGTGCCATATTATTATTTTCAGAAAAACCTCTGATTTCATTGCTCTCAATAATAGTAATCCATGGATAATCTGTTTTTAAGCGTTGAAGATTTTCTATAGAAAATAAATAGGCTACAACGAGCGTCTCATAACTTATATTCGTATATTTTCTAATACCATCAAGGCATGGGTATAAATTTTTTAAATTGTTCATGCAGACAATCACAATGCTTACATCTATATTATTGTTGTCTTTCATTTTAATACATTTATTTGATGATATTACTAGTCCAAATGCATTTATTATTGAGATTATACCTTAGTTTTCTCACACTTAACCCCTTAAATGAATTATTTGCAATTGAAACTGAGATATTTTTTCCCAACTCGTTATTTTTGAAAAAAGTGGTATTAGAATTTTTGAAAGTTACTTCATTATTCTCAAAAGTCAAACGATTCTTACATATACTATAACCATAACCATATTCAGATGTTAATGCAACGTTGTCTGAATCATAAATTCTGAATAGATTATTTTTAATAAAAACTTGTTCTTGTGGGGCGTTAATGGAAAACAAATTCTGTCCATTAGCCTTTCTGATAAAAAAATTATTATTTGTTATGTAGACAGGAACAAAACTTGTAATACCTAATATTTTCTGGGCATTATCAATCTCATTTCCTCTTATGTAGCATAGCTTATTTACAAAGAGAAGATAGGAATAGCATAAAGTCCCGTTTTTTATAATATTATGATAAAATATAAGTGAATCAATTTGGGTCTTTGCTACCACGCTAAGTGCATCGAATAACTTTGTGCTATTAAAATGGTTTGCTATAATATTCACATCTTGATATGTTCCGCCATTTTCTAGAACAATTGGAGCTGTCTGGTTCTGAAAATCGCAGAAAGTATTATATTTGATATATAATCCTTTACTTTTAACTGTTTTACTATTAAGTATTGTTATAGCATAGTATTTACTATAAAACAGATTATTGATAATAGAAATATTATTAAGATAAGAATTAGTTCCTGCAGTTGCACATATTGATATGGACTCATCTCTATAATTGCGAAAAATATTATCATGAATATTGATATGGTCAAGGTAACTTCCATTGTTAGACCATATTGCTCCACATGAACTTTGCTGATTGTTATTTTCAGAACTTTCAAAGAATTTGCAACATTTAATTTCAACGTTTTTCATATTAGTCATCCATATTGGAGTATTTCGACGAGTATTATTAAAAATCACATGATCTATTGTTACATTTTCAGCTCCATGAAAAGCAATAATACCTCTTTCGCAATCGGCATTAAACCAAAATTGATTATCATTATTACATTCAAAATCTATATTTTTAATAGACATATTCTTATTCCCTAATATTTGATACGTGTAAGTTTCTATATCACCTTTGACTTGTATTTTCCTATTTGTAAGAAATGAATTATATAAGTACATCGCATTGGTATTAGGATCTGTATCAAATCTAATAATACAACCATTACCATCAATTGTCACGTTGTTTTTCAGGATAATAGAATTACTAAATGTATAAGTCTTACTTTTTGTAAATTTCACATATGCATAGCCATATTCTTTCAAAGATTGATCTATTGCATTATTTATTTTGTTAGCTAAATTAATATTTTTACCTATTAACTTATCAACATTGATATACGATAAAGCAAAAGAATTAGTCATCGAAAAAATTGCAATAACCAAAAAAGCAATAAATTTTCTTGTTTCCATGTTATTACTCAATTTTAAACTTGCTTTAGCTTGATATTATGTGTTTTAATTAATAGTTCAGATTTTTTCTCCAAACAACTTGATTTTATAAAAAAAATCATTATCATATAGTACATATAAATAAGCATTCCTGGTACACTTGTTAATGAATAAACGACCCAATAGGCGCAACTCAAAAAAAATAAAGATTGTGATTTATATTTAATAGGTATTTTTATTAGAGTATAATATCCTAAAATTAGTTCTGCAAAAAATCCTAGTAACCCAAATTGAGTTATGACATTAAACCATATACTTTCTTCACCTAATAAACGAGAGGTTAAAGTATTATTTAATACTGTATTAAATTTAAATCCTAATCCGACAATAGGAGATTTTGACATTAAAGCTATTGATGCTCCCAATTGATCTAATCTCATTTCTTGATTACTTCCTCCAACTTGTGCCTGCGAGTTAAACAAACTTAATAAAATATTATTCTCACCAATAATATTTGGAGCTATTTCTACAAATATTATTATTAACAATATAGCTGTTATCCAGAATTTTAATTTCTTAGGATTAATGAAACACAAAAAACCAATCATAAGAAACAAATATGGTCCTCTGCTTTTCGTAAATATCATACAGCATAAAGCTAAAACTGAAGTTAATATTACAGGTAGATATAGTTTTTTTAATTTATAATCAGTTCTAAAAATAAATGTACATATTAAAATAATATACATTCCCCAATTAATGCCAGCACCTATAGCATGTTCAAATACTGATTTTATTCGATATCCTCTATTTAAATCATTGGTGTAGTCAAAATTTATTGCACGTGTTTGATCTCCAACCATTGATGCCTCAAAGTCGGCTAATGGATTAGTTTGTATCATTTCTTCATACAAACCATATATGCATGTTATTAAAAAGGCAAAAGTAAATCCTTTCAATAAAAATATAAAATCTTTTTTATCTTTGATCATTTTCCATATAAGCCATACGATAATTACTTGTTCAAGTATATTTTTAATACATTGTGTAATAGCCATATTGAATCCGCTGATTGCAAAGATAGAAGAAAGCATCCACGAAATACATAAAAAGACAAATGGTACTTTTAGAGGAAATGGTGTATTGTCGTATCTATATTTTTTATTTGTTTGCTTGAAATATAAAAGTAAAAATGTTAATGTCAAAAAATCATCTAATGTAAATAGTGGTATTCCTGGTTTTGATAATACAACAATGTTAGTTACCAAAAATATTTTGAATATCAGAAACAATAAAAATGCTTTATGATAATTTATAAAGCTATACAATAGAAGAATTAGTCCAATTACGATAAAAGGCATATATTTAATTTTGCTTGTTTAAAATTGAGAATTTCCGAATTTTGATATTAGTAAATACAGAGATTATACGATGAAAAAGGAGCAAAAACATCACTATATATGGATTTTCGTATATATTCTCTAATTGTTTACATATCATTGATATAGAATATCCGTTGGTTTTATAGAGTGAATAATTCTTATAAAACTGTTGATAGTATGTTAATATATTAATTGTTTTTGAATGCCTATTGAGAGATACAGGCAATTTTTGGTGCCATTTATTTCTAAATTTTAGTAATTCAGAGATATATACTGCATTCAATTTTGAATGACACCTATGAACAGCTAAAATTTTTGTACATACATAGTTTTGATAATGTCTTGATATTGAAAAAGAAAAATCTGTATCATATAGATGAAAGTTAATATAATTTATTTCATCAAATTTATTCTCATTCCATATTATTTTGGGTACAAATAAAAACATACCATCTAATATTATAACTCTTTCATAATCTTTGCAGTAATTAAAAAAACATTTAAATGAAGACATAGGTAAAGATTTATTTTTAGCAAAAACTATATGCGTTTTGGAATGATATTTATTGATATTCCATTCTACGAAATCAGCTGGAACGATATCAGAACCTGAAAAACCTACTATACCCACATTGGTTTTAGATTTATAAAAGTCTAAAATTATATCTCCCCAATTTTTTGTATAAAAAAACATATCTTCATGAATAAAACACAAATATTGGTATTTTGCTTTTTGTGCACACAAATTATAGACTTTACATAAACTCAGTTTTTTCTCTCTATTGTCAAAACCTATAATTTCATACTCAATACCTATTGTTTCTTTTATATTAAGCTCGATTTCTTTAAAAAAAGAAGGGTTTACGCTACATATAATTATACTAATCATTTATAAATAAAATATTTATTTGTTTTTCGAAATCATTTTTTTCAGATTGAATTATTAATCTATATTTATCAAAATCATGAAAATGTTTATCATAATTTGCCATAACATCGTTTATCTTTTCTACTATTAAAGGAATTGAACTGTGACAATCCTCAAATTTATAATGGGCTGGTATTGGAACGTCATCATAATAATTTGCGCTTCCACGTCTCCCTGTTATTACACAACATCCATTAAGCGCAGCTTCTCTTGGTAGCCTATCTTTGCCTGGATGATTGCCGAAATCAATATATAGTTTACTACTTTGCATTAAATTTTTTAGCTCTAATCTTGATAACCCTTTTAAAGCTATAAATGTTATTGTCTTATTACATTTGTTTATAATTTTTTTTGTAAAATCTAACCCTTTTGCCGGATTATATAATATAATATTTTTACGATTTATTAAATTAATACTCTCGTTAAATTCTGTATTTATATAATCTTTCAAGGGATATAGTTTATTCATATTCTTTTTCATAAGATAGTCTTTAGCATATTCAGATTGGTAGAAATTAAACAGTCCCATTTTATGTATTTTTTTTAAAGATATATGATTATTAAATAAAATTTTATCGTTTTTAAATATTGTATGATATATTCTTCGTAAAAGTTCTTTTATAAAATTATTTTTACTATAAGTCCATACTTCTGATAATGATATCGGTTGAAAAAAAGCTTTATAATAGTTATCAATGCTAAGCCACCATATTGCTACACTCGCTTTTTTAAATTTAAGTGCATCTATTGCATCACTTTCTGGTAATACGATAAAAACGGAAGTAATGTCATTTACTTTCTCGATTTTTTTTGCCTCGTATTTTGAAAATTCTTGTGGTATATTCCAAGATGGGTCATTAAAATAATAAAGTGCGGCATTTACACCTTTACAAATAAGTGAACTTACAAATTGATGCATCAATTCTGTTCCTCCAGTAATAAGATGAGCTGGGCAGAACATAATTATTTGTGTGCCTTTTGTTATTACTGCCATGATGCTAAGATTTGTCCTATTATATCATTCATGTTATAGTATTTATACTCACTTAATCTACCATCAAATATTATATTACAATCTATTTTTACTTCTATGCCTTTTAAAAGTCCTTCAATCAAACTATTATAACCACCAATATGGATTCCTTGATATTTGTCATTGAAATAATTATTATCAGACGTAAATCTTACCGGTATTTGTTTAATTATAAATGCCGGAAGTTCCGTACATTTCCTTCCCCATTGTTTCTCTGTATATCCCTTGATAAGTTTTTCGTATATGTCTCTCCATACTAATGATACTGCTTGTTCCTCTAAATTTTGTGGATTTTCTACGCCATATAGCTTTTTTTGTTCTTCCAATTTAGCTTTTGCTTCTTCAGGAGTTTTTGCCCCCCACAATTCATATAATGTATTCATATTGAAAAGAAGGTTATACAACTTATCTTTATAATTTGCTATAGGAGAATTTGTGTAACGATTAAATTCAAAAAAAGAATTTACAAAATCCCATACTTTTTTATTTGATGTATGAAATATATGTGCCCCATAATTATGTAAGTTAATACCTTCAATATTCTCACAATAGATATTTCCTCCTACGTGTGGACGTTTGTCTATAACTAAGCATTTTTTGCCT
>Ga0069004_10000036_pt1 | contig 14915 bp, 10 predicted proteins | sample WestPond_Cattail_2_FD_62358 | JGI IMG/M metagenome (GOLD analysis project Ga0069004, IMG submission 62358) | Wetland microbial communities from the San Francisco Bay, California, USA, that impact long-term carbon sequestration - WestPond_CattailB_D2 | ecosystem: Environmental > Aquatic > Marine...
AATAATATCGTCGCCGTTAGCAAGCTCTACTCGGTACGTGTGCGAATAATCAGGCGCATACCCTGACTTATAGGCAGACTTGTTTTCCCATCCGCGCATGGTGTACGTCATGTACTTCTTGTTTCGGATATTAACAATGCGGATTTCATAAAAATCCACGTATGTTATTGTGTGTCCCGTGCTACTTATTAATTTCGTTTTCAGTGCCATCTGGTTTTTCCTCCTTCGGTTTAAGCTGTTCCTGCACCTGTCCGTCAAGGGACATGAGCGTACCCATAGCCTCTTCGATGGTTAATTTTGTTAATCCTTTACGCAGTACATTGCATTCGTCAATCGTTAATGTAAGTACAATCCCTCTTGTTATATCCATATATATCTCCTATGCGTTTGTTGGTGTTGCAGGAATAATAAATTCCATTTGCAATGCATGTCCTATTTGTGTTGGGTCGCCGGATGTGCATTGCAGTGCGGTTATATTTCCGTTTGTAATAAAATATACACTCGTGCCGTTTCGATTTAATCGTGTAAGCTCGGTCGTGTTATATATTCCTGCCCCTCCGGAATTATTATCAGAGGATGATGTTATATAATGCGCTATCGCCTTATATACAGTATCCTGCGTAGCAGTGGAAGCAAATTCAAGATACATTTTACGGTTGCCGAAATTCATCTGATAAGACCAATCATCTCTGTATATTCTTGTAAAATAACCATCAGCCAAGTTGTCATGTCCAGTTCTAATGTTTATCCCTGAATAATCGCCATTACATGTATTGAAATATCCAGTTGTAATATCTCCCCCTGCATAAAATCCATTGCACGTGTTTGCGTATCCGGTTGTAATTAGATATCCTGCATAAACGCCATTACATGTGTTATCGTTCCCTGTTGTAATGTATCTTCCTGCATAATAACCATTGCACGTGTTGGAGTATCCGGTTGAAATATTATACCCAGCCTGATAACCATATAATGAATTATATTTGCCTAAATCTCCACTACTTGATTGCAATGCCAGCCCAGCGCCTGTTCCTGCAATAGTATTATATAAATCATCACTCTGTAAATTCGCCCATATTTCTCCCGTGTTGGATAAATAATACCCGTTTTTACTTCTGTCTGCAATACTACCGTCAGAGTTAAACCTGTCTCCGCCATAGATACATCCTGATTCACTGTTGAGGTCAATAACTTTTATTTTGTGTGAAAACAGGTTTGTTGCAATCAGGTTTGCGTACGATGTCCATGCAGTCAGCACAACTCCACCGACATTGAGACGCGCGATATCTATAATCGTTCCGTCACTAGTATATTTGCTGTCAGTTGTAATAACCCATGCAGTGCCAGACCAATAATAAATTCCCGTTGTCAGTGCTCCGGAATAATTAACCATCCAGTCGCCGGAAATGATATTACTCATCGTACTGCCCGTAGTAATCGTTCCGTCATCAGCAACGGTTGCGCCTGTAAACGCTTTTGTGCTGGTTGACGTCAGTATACCTATACCCATGTACTGCGGTGCAACATCAGCTGCGTATGGTATAGCATATGTTTGTGTAGCAACCAGCGACGTAGTGCCTCCAGCTTTGTACAGCTCATCCTTAATGCCTGATATGCCCGATGCGATTGTATATGTATGGAATGACTCATTGGCACTAGACGTATATACACTACTCCAGTTAGTGCCGTCTGTTGTGGTGTAAATAATAAATCTTCCTGCGTATGCAGCAGGCACTTCATTAATAACCGCCTTTGCACTGACGGTTATCGTTGACGGTGATACTGCACCTGATCGGGATTTTGTAAACGCGGAATTATTTGCGCTGATGCTGTATGAGGTGATGGACGAATCAATTTTATAATCAGCAAGTGAGTACAGTTTGGCATGTGCGCCGCGGTCGAGGTAGAGACCTAGCACCTGTGCAGCGGTTATCTCGCCAACACCGAAGCACCAATCATCCTGATAACCTGACATAACGTTAATGGAAACTCCTTCTCCTCCTATGTATCCTGTGCCAACTGTTAATGATGTAAAATCGGCTGTACTTGTAGCAGTTGCATATAATGCACCGTCTATATATAGTTTTTTTACAGCACTGGATGATGAGGCTATGACTGTGCTCACAACAATGTGATGAGACTGTCCATCACCTATCAATGTATATGGGCATTCGACGTTTAAAACACTACTGCCATTATAAGTTCTGAAATAAGGATTTTCAGTATAATCAGCCAAAGAATATTCTTTATCCCCAAAATTAAAGAATCGTCTTACAGGTGCTAAATGATCTGCCGTGTAATTAACCCAAAACGATTCCCACCAGCTTTGCGCATTTGCATATTTTGACAAATCCAGCTGTATCGCTTTCAGCCCAACAAACTGACACGCTTTTCCGCTGACGCCCGGAACCGATACTACACCGGAACCAGTTGCGTTGGCACTTCCGGATACGTTGTCTATTATGGGCTGTGTGGTTGTACCGTCGCCGATGTAAATGTTTTTTAATAAAACGGTGCTTGTTGCACTAGGCGCATCACCTATTAAATCCAGTCGTATATACGATACTGTTTTTCCCGATGTAGGAGTTAATAATATTTTACATGATTTCCACTCTGTTGAAGAAGGTACAATTAGTTGTGAAGCAAGTGCAGAATAAGTTCCGTCTGTATAAAACATGTACCCTTCTGCTATCGGTGTATTACCATTCAACACAGAAATAAAAGCATCATAGCATAAAATAAACGGTGCTGTTAATCCTAATTCTGTTTTAGAAATTCTTAAATACGGATCTATTCCGGATGCAACGCACGTCCAAAGATTTTTATCTCCGGTAATTGTATAATTGTTAAGATTTGCAACTATATCACCAGAAACATTTCCGCTGTCGTCCGGCAAATCTGGCATTTCGTCAAAGCTGTACCGTATTGCAATGTTTGTCGGGTATTCCGCGCTGACCTGTGACCATACTCCATTAGTTGCATTTGAAGCCGCTTTATCTACATCATTCTGTGTAACCGTAAAATCGAGATTTGTGATATCACTTATGCTTGCAGGTCTGTTTAAGTGAGAGTTGTATGAAGGAAGCTTTGCTCCATAATTATAAAGGTCTTCATCATAAGTTACCAGATAAAGCTGGAATTGATTTTTTTCTGAATGAGTTATTTTGCTTATCTTATACTGTGCCGTTATTTCATCCACTTCTCCGAACGCTACAATATCACCTGCTTCAGGAAGGTATGTTATAACAGAAGCGGAATCATCATAAGGCTTGCCCGTATCTTTTACTATTTTTACTGCAAATACAACTTGATTAGTAGTTCCTATGGTAGGTATTACAATCGTACCATCAGTTTCGGTTATACCTGCGGTTGTTGCCATACGTACGGAAATAACCCTGCTTGACTGCCATTGTGTCGGTTGTAATATTTTAACGCCCTGAATACATAATCCGCTTGTGTTCACTTCTCCCGTATATTCAAAAGTGTTATCGCATATAAAACCGTATATATAATCATCATCTTCTATAAGTGACTGGATATGTCCGCCGTGGTCGGTTCCTATAAGTATGTTCAAGTCCTGAACATCCATAACATCGCCTATCATTACGGAATAACCTGCCGCTCCCATGGTACGTGTAATAACTTCTTTGTTTATCTTGGCACTTCCAAGACAATATCTTGCAAGGCTCCATGACTGGTATGTATTTGTTACATATTTAAGTGTGAGGTCGGTTATTTCTTTCAAAGGATTGGTATAATCTTCCCCATCATCCATTGCGTATAAAACATCTTCCTGATAACCGTCATCCTCATTTGGATATGTCATTTTATATCCTGACGGGATATCAGCGAAAGAGATTGAATTGGATGCATCTATGCAGTTGGACTGATTTATTATTCCAACTGAACAATCGTTAGGTTTATCTACTACTATAGTAAGGCGCATGATATTATCTATGGTATAAACGCCTCTTGCACATATACAGATATTGCTTAAAATATCGTCAAGTTTAGTTGCGTTGTATATATAACCGTTGCATCCGAATTTCATATGGCGTATATTGGTACTCCCTGAAACATATTCAGCATCACCTTCTTCGTAAGTTGAGCCGTCGGTAACATCTTCGCAGAACTGATACGCTTCTGTACATGACTGCATGTTTATATCACCGACTGCTATATTACCTGAAGAGTCTTTATTCTGTGCATAATATTCAAGAGATTCACGTTTAAGTAGTATTCCGCATGTCGCAAGAAGGAACATACTTGCAGGGTTATTGGTAACATATTTTGTATTTAAATCGTCTGATAATTTGTATCCTGATGAATTATATGATGTACATGCCGTCTGTCCGGGTACGAATGACAATGAAATTGATTTATATATTGATAACGATGAAATCAGTATTACATCTATAGTACCTGAACTGGTTGCAGCTGTAGTAATATAGAAATAATTATCATCATTTGATAATCCTGTAGTATCTCCTGAAACACTTTTTGCAACAGTGCCTAAAACAGAAGGAGAGGTACCTGATGATATCTTATAGAAAGAAGAACTTGAACATCCATAGATATAACCTTCATAATAAACTATGTCTGTAAGAATTATTCCAATACTTATTGTAGATACAAGTGAATCAGTTGATATATTATATACATATAATGTGCTACCTACGCATATATATAAATAAGTACTATCTCCACAAATGCCACCTCCTGCCGAACTGGTTGATGGCGTAGTAAAAGAAGATGTTGAAAAATCTGATATATTTATTTTGTAAATAGTTGTTGTAGAACTGCCAAGACACACTATATATGCATAAGTGCCAGTACTGAATATATTGTGAGGAGAAGATGACGATGGCAATGATAATGTTGTTTCATTTAATACTGTCATATCTGTAGGGTTTATTATGGTTACTTTATCATTTTCATGTGTTATATATATATATTTATCATCATAATATTCAACTACAGATGCAAGAGCAACTGTAACAGTAGATACGGTTTTGCCTGTAGATATATTTATTTTTGACACAAACGAATAAGAAGGTGATGAACCTGAAATATTATTGCTTACAGTATATACATAATTTCCGTCGGTACATACACAAGTTGACGTATATCCTTTAAGAGAAATATTATCTACCAGCCCTTCTTTTCTTGAATTATATAAATGAATAATATTATTAGAATTATTATTTTCTCCTATATACACAAATGTTGTAGACGGATATTTACCTGATGTATTAAAAACTTCATCTTTTATCTGGCTTACCATATTGGAACCAGCGTCATATTCTATTGCCTTTATACCTGACTGTCTGTCAGTTATATATTGAGATTCTGTTATTTCTGCTCCCATCTCGTATTTGCCAAGAGTCGAATTATAAACAGGAGCACCATAATATTTTTTGGTATTTGTAACTATTTCAGGATACCATGTTTTATCAGTGTCATTGTATTTAGGTGCAAGACTTTCTGCTGTAACTGACAATTTATCGAGTTCGCTTGCAATTTCACCGGCACTGTCAGCCTTTACTTTTAAAGCGACATAGCAGGCATTATTCAAGTTAGTTGAATTGCAGGGCTTTAATACATAATCATCAATAGACGATGGCAAGGAACCGTTTGTTTTATAATAATCAGATAATTTATCATTATCAAAACACTTAGAAGTAAGATAATTCCATTTTATGCTTTCTACATATGACCATGTACCTTTGCTGGAACTATCGGAAGTCTCCTGTGCGCAATATTGTGGAGAAAGCCTTACGACACGTACCTGCAATGTGGTTAAATCTGCATACTTATTTCCGCTGGAATCTTTTATAATGCCTGCAATTTCAGCACATTCTTCAACAGTAAATGTATGTGATGCAACAAGACGTATCTGTGTAACTCCAGAGCCGCTTCCATCTTCAAGCGGAGACAGATTAAATGCCTTGCCATTTATCCATCCATCGTTATAGTTTGTATCCAAACTGTCACCTTCATGGTATGAATTTTCATCACTTCTTGCAGAAGAAGTATAATCAGACAATGTTATAAATCCGTCATTTAGAGATGTAAAATTATTCCATCCCCCGTCATATGTAGCATCACCTTTATAATATTCGGCGCTGTTATATGTCTCTGTATCATCTTTATAAAATCTATACTGAATGGCAACCCAACATGGCATTGTATTATATACCACTTTTGAACTGCTATCAGAAGACTCACTCCTAGTCCTGTAAAATCCCGATGCTAAGTAAAGTTCTACGGATATTTCATAGGGACATGACTGTGTGAATTTTACCGTGTTTGTCCTATATCCTGATGCAAGTTCTGCACCGCCGTATTGTATTTCTGATAATTCTGTATCATATATATGAAGTACATAAGCACTGACTGATTCTGCTATAATCTTTTTGTTATACAGCGTCCCATAATCATCACCTTTTTGAATAATTTCAAGAGAAACATCATTATATCTCCATTTGTCTTCAATATCTCCCGTTGTATCTGAATATCCGCGTAGCATCCCATGCATTACAGTATCATGATCGCCTGATGTAACATCTTTATTTCTCGCAAGATATATATCGCTGAGTTTAAAATCAGTGAGCTTCAACGGAGCATAACCCACACAATAAAGAAGTGTTATATACTGGATTGTTCCCCTATCTCCCGAAATATCATAAAATGGCGAACCTGTAATAAACGGTGCCACCTGCTGTGTTCCCATTACAAAAGGAATTGTATTTCCTATAATTGTTTCGTTCTTTGCATTCCTTACATTGGGTATCTGCTTCAACGATTTACCACTGCTGTTTGAGCCGTCACTTAACTTTTTAGTAAGGTAATCCCATATAGTAGCCGGTAAAAAATCGCCTGAAACAAATCCCGTTACACTGGTAGCTATTGCCGCGGCACCTATACCACCTAATAAACCAGCTCCCCATAAAGCAGCCTGTAAACCAACTCCACTAAGTGAACCGTATGATGCTACGGAAATGGCAATGCCAGCAACTATCAATGCAACACCTGCCGCTGCAAGCCCTATATTTTTCCATATAGTACCAGTGTCTCCGTTACCGGGATAAAATGTCACTGATACTATATCGTTTTCTTTAATTACATAATCAAGTCCTTTGTCTTCCCCGTTTACTATTATTACTGCATTAAGATATTCATCATCATCAGATATTTCTGCATAGGTAGTCTCACCTGTATCACAGTCATATACTTCTACACTGCCTTTATGAAATACAGGCTCATTAAAATCACAGAGGCATTCTTCAATGGTTTTTCCGGATTCTACCTGTTTTTCCTGCGATTCATCTGAAAATATATTTTTGTTTATTCTGATTATAGCCATGTGAAATACCTTCTGTTTGTTCTGTAATATCCGGTAAGGCAGTCGACGTGTACTCCGTGATTGTCACAATGTATAAATCTTCCATTATTCAAGTATATTCCCACATGTACAGCTATACCTGAATTATTATAAAATACTATCGTATCATATTCTGAAACAGGATACGGCACTTCTTTTATTTTTCCTGCCAGAAGTTTTTCAACATCAGGCTCATGTTTATTAAATGATTTTTCACTGGTATCTTCATATTCTACTACAGGAACATCATGCCCTCCCATCTTCTCTCCGTATATATAAAATCCATAACAGTCAAATCCATCCAAGTCACGGCCTTTTACCTTATATGGTATTCCTATAAGTTCTCCGAAGCTCATTAGTCTGCCACCGCAGGAAACATGTCACGGGTAGCACTGTCTCTCGGTACATTAAGTGACAGAGGTTTATATGCAAGAAGAGGGAAGGTAGCTACCTTTCCGTTATAAGTAGCCGTTTCCATTGTAAATTTATAATTAGAAAGGGGATAAAAGCATAATTTCTTGCTTGTTGATTCACCTTCCCACCGTGCAAATACTGCTATAAGTTTAATTGTACATTTAAGTTCTATTGAACGGAGAAGTAATGTTACCCTGTGGTCTATATCACATATGGAAACACTTCCATTTCCTACTGATTTTCCATCTGTTTCAGGAAGAGAAAAAGTAATATTTGATTTAATATATTTTATTCCTTTATAAACAACATCTTCAGTATCATTTATAAGACGTAAATATCCATCTGACATTCCGTCAAGTCCATCCCATACCAGATCGGGATTATATATTTCTACAAGAACAGGAAGGAATCCGTCCATATTCTGGTTGTACAGTTCTTTCATTGCAATAGTCTGTATATGTTTTGTTATCATTGTCACTCCTGTTATACAACAAATGATGTTGTGTATACGAAATTTACTGTTATTGTATATGTACCGGATGTTGTATATGCTGCGAATCCTATAATTACATCTACATTCCCATCAAAATAAAATGATGTTTTTGTAAATGTCTTGTCATTTATAGTAATAGTAAAATCGCTGTACAACGGATATACAGCAGGTTGTTCAGTAAATACTATTGTTAGTCTTCCGTTTACAGCTCCTATATGGTCTATATGTGCAGATGTTGTAGGGATTGTTATTGTACCTACAAATAAAGACTGCCATGTCATAGAAACCTTCATATTCAGCCCTTCTTTTACAGGAACAACAGAAGAAGTTATCTGATATATTGTATTATTTCCAAAATAATAATCGGAAGAAGTTATAAGTGTTTTGAATTCAAACGGAACAGAACCATACTTAGCTTTATATTTATACCATTCAATGAACCTGTCTATTTCTGTCATATTGTTTGAATCTTTCTCTGTATAATCAAAAAGCATTACAACCTTGAATATATCAGGTACAAATCCATTCTTATTACGCTGGATAAGTGTTCCGTTTTGAGATTCTTCCTGTATAAGTGCACTGCTGCCTATTTCAGTACTTGTTTCATCATATATAATCTGATTTACATTCGTAGGCCAGCCAATATAACTACTCATATGTATACTATACAACAGTGTCGAAAAAGATGCAATGTTTTTCTATTATTATCACCAAAAATAACAATAATGATATAATTATCTATTGACAAAATGTAATTGTTGTGATATATTCTATGCATAAAGTTATTAGGAACTATATAACTTATGTTAGATGGATTCTTTAGCCGTATAACTTGTTATACGGGCACGAACTAAACCGGAGGCAACAGAATGAAACTTTTTATTGTAAGCACGGAAGATTATGGTTATGACGAGTATGATTCTCATGTAATCGCCGCTAACAATCCCGACGAGGCAAAAGATTACGCAGATCTTCCCGGATCAAAAGATGGTTGGAAAGTAGAAGAGGTTGGAACGTACAACAAAGAAATTGTTGGCGTAATCCATTCATCTTTTAATGCAGGGTGAATGGCATCTAACAACCGCTTCAACTGGACTCGCAAATATCTCTCCGGTTAAACCAATGTTGGGCGGATTGCCAGCCGCATAAATATGGAGATTTACACGGACAAGCAACCAAGTTGCTGGGAGGAATTTATGTACAAAGAATGGGTTAAATGTACTGATCGAGAGCCTTATTTGAGTGATCGGTCTGTGCTTATGCACTTTGCAAATGGAAGTATTGAAACTGTCCACGTCGAGGATTTTTTCAAACCGATCACTAACGGTATTAAAGATGGTGTGCAACAGTATACAAAATGGTTTATTAACCACGATCCGGCTTGTACTCATTGGATGGAGTTGCCAGACGCACCCAGCGACGCCCAACAAAAAGTTCAAGCTGATCCTACGGACAGCTTAACTTAAATGATTCAAGCAAGAAATCCGCTTCCTTCAGAGGGCGGATGAATTGCAGACATAAGTAAATGATGAAATCACTGCCGCTTCGGCAGCACTCACATCTATAAAGAGAGCCTGTCTTTGTGTAGGATGCTGTAAGTCCTGTCTTTTTACGCGTTGCGTACTAGTACGGGCAGGTTCCGTTGATGCAGGTGAAATTGCAGGATTATGAAACTGCAGACCCCTTCCTTCAGGTAGGGGTAGTTGACTGTTAGACCGACAACCAGCAGGATAAGCGCATAGCGCTTATACCGATACGTTGCAAAAGGAGGAAGAAATGAACATAAACGGTTATGAGTTAGTAGAGACTTGTGGTGCTTGTCCAGAACAGTACGATGTTTTTTTCAATGGAGAACAGGCAGGATATCTTAGGTTAAGGCATGGCTATTTTACAGTAGCTTACCCCTATGTTGGCGGTAAGTGTGTTTACGAGGCAACTCCTGAAGGTGACGGTATTTTCGCAGAATATGAGCGTGAGAGGTATCTTACCGAAGCAATACGGGCTATAGAAAAAGAAAGAAGCCTAACAACTGCTTTAACCTGACTCACTACGTTCGCGAGTTAAGCAAATGTTATACGGACACTACGCAGGAAACAATAAATCGTTTCCTGACTTCGTGCAGGAGACCAAAATGCGGAAACGAAAAATATACATAGAATCAGGCAGGATAGATTCCAGCTTTCAAGATGGCTATGTGAACTGCCTACAGGAGGTATAGTAACTTAAATGAATTATATAGGTACGGGACGTGCCGAATTTAAGCATGTGGAGATGGAAGCTCTAGTTATCGATGCTTTATGCGTCAACAATTAACTTCTGTCCATGAAACACGAAGCTGCATCCCTTTAGGCTGGCAGTAGTTCACTACGAACAGAAAAGGATTAAACATTTTACGGCAAAGTTTTTAATAACTCTTGCGGTTGGAATGATTTGTGGTGCATTGCCAATAATCTTAATCGGATGCGATGCAATAATAGTTGCTATGGGGTCAGGATTGGCAGGAGCAAGTTTTTGTATGCTGATTTTTGGCCTCGTATAACAACGAGTTCGACCTGACAATCAGTAGATTGCAGGTCAACTCAATGTTATCTGGATAATTTGCAAAGGAGAAGAAAAAGATGAAGGTTCAAGCAGTACAAATTGACATGGAAGCGTTCGGTGCACAATTTGCCAACATGGATGACAACGATCAAGCCTTGTTTTTTAAGGGGCTTGCCGCCGAACTGAAAACATGGGCGTCAGTCCACCAAGGCGAAATGCAGTTTTGTTCAGTTGGTCGATTACTTAAAGACGATGAAAAGGAAATACTTTCCCAAGTTGTTGAAATAGCTTGGGAAAAATAAGAAGCCTAACAAGTGAATGAAACACAGGGAGATAAAAATTTATGAAAAATATTGCTTTAGTTGTTTGCGCAGTTTTTATTTTATTTTTAGCAGGATGTTCTTCAAAGCACGGAACACCTGTCGAGGTAACTCAGTATGGTGAAGATTCCTTCTCGGTTGAATTATTATTCGAGAAAGACGGAGTGAAAGTTTATCGTTTTATCGATGGAGATGAGTACAGATATTTCACTATTGGAAACGGCAGTTTCCAGCCACAGGAACAAAAAATAGTTGTGTCTAATGGAAAAACGACAACAGTGTATCATAATTATGACGGAGCATCAGGCAATTAATTATAACAAAAACATGGGTGGGAATTATAAAAATTATAATTAAAAAAGTGCAGCGGAGTATATTTCACAGTGCTCCGCTGCTTCGTTATGATGATACAGACCTTCCGTTAACTCTTGATGCTCTTGCATTAAAAGCCATATCAGATTTTGAAGAAGATATATAATTAGCTGTAACAGCTTCTATTACAGCCTGTATGTCTATATTATTCCCACTTTGAGTAGTTTCGCTTTTTGTTACTGCAACTTTGTCTCCTGAATTATTTACGAATGATATGTTTACATTGGGAGAAGAATTATTACTTGATGCAAGCGATGAAGGATTTTTCATTGCCATTATATAATCGTCAGGAGCGGTCTGTACCACATCGCCATTCTTAGTTATGATTGCATCGTTTACCTTTGTATAAGTTGAAGAAGAAACAGTTTCATTGGTACTTAATGCATTCTGGTGTTTTAATTCTGACTCATAATATGCAGCATCTTCTTTTGCCTGCGCCATAATATCCAGAAGGTCTTCTTTCAGTGTTTCAAGTTTTTGCGTCTGGTCTTCGGTAGTACTGCTGCTGTTTGACAGGTAACCTGATGCAAAAGAGGTAAATCCACCTAATGCCATAAGTGAAAGTCCTAATGCCCATGCACCTACATTGCTTGGATTCATGGCGATTATTTCAGCTCCGGCTGTAGCCGCTATTTTTCCGAACTGCCCGAGCATTGATGATGCAAGACTCTGAAAGTTGTCTCCGAGGGCTTCAGATACGTCATCACCTTCCTGCAATGCTTTGCCAAGAGTAGAGAATGATGACGTAAGCGTATCTACCGCAAAAGATTCAACCATGCTTTTAGTCTGTGTATTAAAATCCTGTAATACCTTGGTATCTTCCGCCCATCCTATATCCTGTGCTGCGTGGAATCTGGCGGCCGCATCTGAAAGGTTTGAATATTTTTCTGCAACAGAATCAAGTACGTCTGAATAATTGGTATCTTTAAGTCCCAGCTTATCCATTACTCCCTGCTGCTGTGTAGTATTTGTCCCTGTTGTTCCTAACAGTCTATTTAGAGGGGTACCTGCATTTATATCTTCTACGGTTTTAGCACCGGCACTTCCTTTTATTTTGTCTGAAAGTGTTGTAAGAGTATCGATAGTTTCTTTGTTTATTTTTATGTATTGTTTTAATACATCTGCTGCAGATTTTATATCACCACTTTTTAATGCTTCTTCAAAAGATGCCTGTAAATCTCCCAGTGATTCAGGATTGCTTATGGCGTTGTTTACCAGTCCTGACACTGCATTCTGTCTTGAAGAAGGTGCAATCCCACCTGTAAGCATATTACCGAGTATCTGCTGAGAACCGCTTTGTACCTGTCCGGATTTATAAGATTCGGTAGTAACTTTTGCGAATTCAGCAGTAAGAGGCGGAATAAATTCCTCTATAGCTCTTGCAAGATTTTCAAGTCCATATGTATAATCACCGGTATTTGTTATTTCTTTATTTGTTGTCTGCTCGTAATACTTGCCTTCTTTAGCATATACAGGTATTTCTGTTGCTTTCGGATTTGACTTAAGATATTCAGCAGTAGGCTTTGCAGTTATACCTCCTATATATGCATTCTGTATCAAAGAGGACATTTCTGTATAGCTTGCCTGCTTTTTACCTTTGATAAAGTCACTGTAATCAGCAGTATACATTGTCTGTTCGAGTTTCCTGTATACGTCAACAGCTTTGCCTACAGCCTGTTTATATGCATTTAGTTCTTTCGTTGTGGAATTTTGTGAATAAATAAAGTCAGACATGGCTTTTTCGGTCGCCTGCCAGTCTATCTGCCCTGTTACATTTCCATTTTCTGTTACATACTTAAAATTCTTAGTTATATCAGACTGACTTCTTCCTGATGTAGTCATGCCTGTTATTATAGATTGTACAATATCCCTTGACTGGAAATCCTGATATTTGGTCATTACATTATAAGGGTTTTCTGCAAGTCCTCCCATGTTTTTTGATGTCATAGATGTAACAGGAAGATTTGTGGCTCCATGTACTACATATTTCCATAACGGAATATTGCTTTGGTCATCAGCATTGAGAGGAACATTTATTGCTGATAAATCAGGAGTAAGTTTCAAAAAAGCAAGTGTAAAATATTTTTTAACCGTTTCCCAGTATTTTATAAGCTGTTTATTATTTGCAGCTGTTGCTTTTGCTAATTCTGAGTCTATTGCTTTTATAGCATCTGAAGATTTAGTAGCTACAAACTCTTCCTGCTTTTTATATGCAATTTGTTTTTCTTCATCTGTTTCTTGTAGTTCAGGGTTTCTGTATCCTTTATGCTGTATACCTGTTATTGAACTATTTACAATACCCATAGAATAATCTGATATTCCTGATACTCCTTTTGATGCATCATTTATAACTTTCATCGTCGAAACAAGATTATTTCCAAGAATAGACAGATTCGATGCAAACTGAGCAGTATCACCCTTATCAAGAGTTACATCGAGTGTTTCCCATGATAAATAACCCTGTTCAACTGCTTTTTTATAATTTTCCACTGATAATTTAGCAGTATTAAAATGCTCGCTTGTTTTATCATATGCAGAAGATAAAAGTGTTTCAAATGTCTGTACTTCTTTAAATGACTTTTCTTCCTCTGCCTTTTTAAGAGCTTTATATGTATTTGAAGATTCATACTGCTGTGTTATTTGTCCTGCAACTGATATGCCGCTTGTCGATTTTGAGGAAAGTTTACTTACAGTATCAGCCGCCGCTGAAATCATATTAAGCATACGCGACTGGGCATCAGCTACAGTAAGTTCCCAAGGAACATCCGTTTTTGAAGTATTCGATGGATTATCTATTTTTGCTCCTGATTCATCTACAATAGCTCCAAAAGATTCTAATGTTTTTTTAGTAAGTTCTATTTGATTATTAAGACTTTCAAGTTTTTCTTGTTGTTCTTTTGTTAATGATGTCCCACTGTTTACAAGATCATATCTTTCATTTATAAGATCACTGTATTTTTTTGATTCTGATGTTATTGATTTATAATTTTCTTTATCTTCATCAACGTTTTTATTATAATCAGTAATAATTTTATAATCAGATGTCCTTGTAGCTCTTGTTTCATCAGGAGTTCTTATGTTTTGTAACTTTGTTATCTGAGCATTTATATACTGTGCTAATACAGGATCTTCTTTCCCGTATTTTTCAAGCATATCTTTAAGATTTGCTATTTCTTTTTCAGTATTATTTATCCTTTTTACTTCTGCTTCAATATTCTGTCCTGTTTTCCAGTTATAAAGCCCCTTCGTGATTTCCGTTGCAAAATTTATTGCTCTTGCACCTATTGAATCATTTCCATACTTGCTTCCTGTTTTATAAAGTTGTTCTCCAAATGCTGACATCATGAGCTGTCTTGCATCTTTTAAGTTTGAAAGCTGTGCATTTAATGTT
>Ga0069004_10000039_pt1 | contig 14544 bp, 21 predicted proteins | sample WestPond_Cattail_2_FD_62358 | JGI IMG/M metagenome (GOLD analysis project Ga0069004, IMG submission 62358) | Wetland microbial communities from the San Francisco Bay, California, USA, that impact long-term carbon sequestration - WestPond_CattailB_D2 | ecosystem: Environmental > Aquatic > Marine...
CATTCCCGATCTAGAGCGCCTTTCCTACGGTGAGCTGGTCGAAGTATGTCGAGAGCTGGGGGTCTCTTATGTTGGAAACTCGAAGATGCTACGGCAGCGTATCAAGCCCCTTTTGGGGTGAGGTATGCATTGTCGGCGGAGGCCTTTCGGTAGAGGATGTTCCTATCAGTTTTTTGCGAAGACAGCCGAGGCTGCTCTTTGTGAACGATTCAGCGTTACGTCTATCCTCTCTAGCGCCGGATGCGGCGGTGTTTTCCCTGGATCATAATTGGGTCCGCCGCAATCGGGGTTTCCTCTTGGAATTTCCCGGGGAGAAATTTGTTGCTCTTCCTTTAGAGACTTGGCCCGAATGTGCTGCAATTCCAGGGGTGACTTATCTTCAATGGTCTCTTGCGGAAGGTTTGAGCGCGGACCCGACTACCATCTGCACGGGTGGAAATTCGGGATACGGCGCGCTGAACTTGGCTTTCCTGAAAGGATGTCGGAAAATCTACCTGCTAGGGTATGACATGGATCCGGCTCAGGATGACAAGTTCTTCTACTGGATTCCGCGGTTCCGCCGAGCTGCCGAGCAACTACGAGAACGGAAGGTAGAAGTTTGGAACCTGAACCCGGATTCCCATCTTGATGCTTTTCCGAAAGCGCAAATCAGCGATTTTAGCGACTTCCGGGTACCGGGGGTATAAAGGGTCCACCCGAAGCCCTCCGAACGCTCCTAGGCGATCCTAGGGCTCAAAAAGAAGACTCTACGGGGCGGTAAACGCCTTGGAAATGGCGAAAAGGAGGATTTGATGGCTTTTACCTACTCCGGAGATCCGTCGGCCAGTCCGTTGGATGAGGTTCGGTTTCTTATCGGTGATACCGATGTTACCGACCCGCAACTGTTGGATGGCGAGATCAATTACAATTTGAAGCTGATCTACGGATTGAACCCTCCAGCGAGCGGCAATTTCCTTCCTGCCGCTCATTGTGCCGATGCGATCGCGGCCAAGTACACGCGTGCGGCGGAAAGCAAGGCAGTTGGTGATTTGAGCATTAGCTTTGCTCAACGCGTTAAGCAGTACCGGGATCTCGGAGCTAAACTTCGACAACGCGCTACGTTAGCGGGCGTTCCAATCTTCTCCGGAGGGATTTCTCGCGCGGAGAAAGAAGGGAACTACCAGGATACCGACTTGACTCCGGCCGGAATTCGTATCGATGGAATGAACGGGGCGAACCCCATTGCTGCAACAGATATGGGCGATGTGACGGTTGGGCCATAGGAACGAAAATATGTCTCTATCCGACTGGGAAGATCTCTGCCCGCACACCATTTGTTGGGAACCTGTCCTCTCCCGCGATGGCTATGGAAAGCCTACCTACGGGGCTGCTTCGACTTTTCGTGGTCGAAGAGTGTTCAAAATCGAGCGGGTTCCTTCTGGAGGCCAGGGAGAAGGAGCGGTAGTGCTTTCGTCGTCGCAGATCTGGATTCTCGGAACTCCTGAAGTTGGGTACGAAGATCGGGTCTATGTTCAAGGCGACATCAAGTTTCCTCCCATCCTGAACGTCCAGAAATTTCCGGACGAGAGCGGAGACTTTTTTGTGAAGGTCCTCTTGGGGAGTGCCAAGTGAGCGGGTTTCGGTTGCGCTTTGAAATCCCGGACACTCCCTCACCTGAGTTTATGGGATCGATTGCATGGGCAATGGACTGCGAAATGTTTACCGAGGAAGAAATAATCGACCTTATTGCAGATGAACTACTCGATAAGGTGAAGGCGGTAGAAATATGAGAATGCTGACGACTTTCCTTCTGATCGATTCAGTGAAGAAGGGAGGTCCTGGGAGCGGCCCCCATCCCGTCGGTTCTTCTCTTCGAGCTTCTCAGGAGGCTAAACTCGCCGGGAAGAAAGCAGCGGCTTCAGGAAAAGCCAAAGACTATCGAGCAGCGGCGGCAGCGCATCAAAGAGCTTCTGATTTTCATCGGGCTGAGAGCCGAGGGGCTGACTTTCACAGTGTTAAGGCAGACATCCATGCAGGTCAGGCGAAGCGTTTTACCCTCGGCGCGGAATATGCAGAACGCTTTGGAGAAAACCCTGCACCTTATCTCTTTGGAAAGCGAACATGAGCAAAAGCCGCATCACGCTTGAAATTCTAGGGCTAGACCGATTGAAAGATCGGTTTCAGTCTGCCGCCCCCGCCATCCGTCAGGAGGTGTCGAAGGAACTCTATCGCTTTGGGGAAGAGGTGATGGCGGTTAGCAAGCTGCGAGTTCCGGTAGACACTGGAGCTTTGATGAATACCGGAAAGGTTGCACCTCCGGAAATTCAGGGGGAAGAAGTAGCAGTGACTTTAGGATATGGGGACGAGAGTGTCGGATACGCTCTCTTCGTTCATGAAAACATGAACAATGTGAAATGGACGCGCCCCGGCAGCGGCCCGAAATACTTGGAAAATCCTTTGCGGGAGATGCAAGATAAACTCCCAGAGCGAATAACGGAGGCAGTGAAACGAGGATTCCATGCTTCTCGATGACCTAGCAACTTACCTCTTGCACCAGAGCGGAGTGGTGACTACTGCATGGCCCTTGTATAAGGGATATCTTCCGGACGAGACAGATCAAGTGATGGGTGTATTCGAGACCGGAGGAATGCCTCCTGACACTCTTGGAAGAGAGAACACTCGGGTTACTTTCATGATTCAAGTGCGAGGAGCACGCTTGGATTATCAAACGGTCCGCCAAAAATGGCAGGAGGTTTTCGACGCGCTCCAAGACTCCTCTCCTAAGTTAGGGTATGCACTGGTCCAAGCTGCTCATGATGGACCTCTGGTTTTTACTGATCCTAGCGGTCGAGTGAACATGACCGCCAATTTTCGTGCAATCAAGGGGCGGTATGTATGAAGTTCGAAGTTCCTAAACTGTGGGCAGAGCAAACCTGCGTAATCTTAGCTGGAGGTCCTTCCCTTCGCAGTCAAGACCTCTCGCTGCTATCCAATCATCATCCCTGGCCGAAGATCATCGCGATCAACGATAGCTGGAAGCTGCGGCCCTATGCAAATGTCCTGTACTTTTGTGACGCTGCCTGGTGGCGCCGCCAGATCGCTGAAAACGCTTTTTCGACCGACGGAGTCCGCTTTCACGATTTGATTTACAAGGGCTACTGGGTCCATGGAGGTGAAGGGTTTACCGATCACCCTCAAGTTCGTCAACTACCGTTTACGGGACAAGTCGGACTGGAAACCAACCCTGGAGGCCTTCGCTCGGGGTCGAACAGCGGATATCAGGCGATCAACCTTGCTTACCTCTTCGGAGCCAAGAGGATTATCCTTCTTGGATACGATATGCAGTGCATAGGGGGAAGGACGCATTGGCACGATCGTTCGGGGGAACCGCCTGCGAGTTATTTCGGAAACGTTCTTCAGCATGAATTTCTTCCCCTCTTTTCGCACCTTGTAGCTCCCTTGAAGGAAGCGGGGGTGGAGGTAATCAATTCAACTCCAGGGTCGGCTTTGACCTGCTGGCCGCAGATGGATTTGGAAGAAGCACTTTCCGTCTCTTGTTCCGGGGCTCAGCTTCCTGGAAGCGCGGGGTCGACCGTTGCCGTTTGCGGCTGAGCCCTCGGAACGAGCAAAATCTTAGAAGGAGAAACGATTTATGGCAACGAACACTTCGATGAACATCGGCCACCGGAAAAATTGGGCATCTTTAGGAGATCGGAACTTCGAGTCTTCGGGGACCGTTTTGTACGTAGCGGTTCGAGAACCGACGAGGTTTCTTGGCGCTCTTTACCACAAAGGTGAGTCTCTCACCTTCGATGTCGGAGGGGCCAGCTACAGTAAGCAGGCGCTTCATGAACTGCGACTGCTCTGGAATAACGACGCAATCAAACCGGCGGTTTAAGAATGCCCTTCAGCGCTACGGCTTTCATCTGTCTCTACAATGAAGCTGACATCATCCGAGACGTTATTCGTCATCTTGGCGATCAAGGAGTTGGCGTTTACGTCATCGACAACTGGAGTACTGATGGGAGCGGGGAGATGGCTCGGGAGTTCTGGTTAGAGGGGTATGAGAAGTTTCCAGCGGACGGTCCCTCGCCTTATTACTCTTGGGGTCCGCTACTTCGTAGGGTGGAAGCCTTAGCGCATCAGTCTACATCGGATTGGTGCCTTCTTCACGATGCCGATGAAATTCGGAGGAGTCCCGTTCCAGGGGAATCCCTTCTAGAAGGGCTGGAGCGAATAGACCAACAAGGGTATACGGCGGTCAATTTCCAAGTCTACCACTTCATGCCGGTGGACAACAATTACGCAGGAAATCCCGAGCAGCACTTCCGTTACTATACCTTAGGTCATGGAGACTGCCAGATGCGTCAGGTTAAAGCCTGGAAGCGATCCGGGTACCGAGTTGATCTGGCGAGTACGGGCGGTCACTTCGCGAAGTTTCCGGGGGTTGTAGTTAGCCCGGAGTTTTTCATCCTGAAGCACTATCCTCTTCGTAGCGCTAAGCAGGCCGAGAGGAAGGTTTTGGTCGAAAGGATGGGGCGCTACGACCCGCAGGAGCGGGCTAAGAAGTGGCACGTGCAATACAACGACTTGGCAATCTCTCGGCAGTGGCTTTCGCGGCCGGAAGATTTGAACGAATGGCAGGAGACGGTTCCGCCGCCGGTTTTACCTTGTCCGGCGGCTTTGGTGAGAGGAGATTGAAATGCAGATGCTGACTACGATGCTTCTAGCTGAGGCAGTGAAAAAGGGCGGACCGGGTAGTGGACCTCATCCGAATGCCGCAAACGCTACACGTTCTGCTCGTTTGAAATCAAAGGTTGCAGATGCGACGGGAAAGAGAGCGGATCATGCAATGGCAGCGCGAGCTCATGATCTTGCTTTCAGAGCGCATCGCGAAGCTGCCCGGAACGTTTCTCAAGATCGAGCAAAACAGTATCATCAACAGGTTGCCGAAGAGCATCGTACTCTGGCGGCATCGCACGCTATAAGCGCTAATCGCCTTCCTATAGGATGAATCATGTCGGTCGCTGTTGTCATTCCCAATTTGAACTATGGTCAGTACCTAGAGCGTGCAATCAGGAGCGCTCAGAACCAGACTATTCCTCCGGCGGAGATTCTCATCGTCGATGGGGGCTCTACGGACAACTCGAAAGGGATTGTCGACGATCTTTGTGTCGGGTGGATCGAAACTCCGCCGCGTCGACAAGCGAACGCTCGGAATACTGGTATTCAGCAGACGCGATGCGAGTTCATCGTTCCTTTGGATGCCGATGATTGGATTGAATCGAACTACATCGAACGGTGTCTTGACCCGCTCTTGGCCGATGAGCAGATTGGAGCGGTTGCTCCGGACTTGGTATGGCCCGACGGTCGGATTCAACCTACGACTCCACCTTTCACTCTTGAGAGGTTTCTACGAGGCAACTTGATGTTCTGCGCTTCGATGTTCCGCCGGGAAGCGTGGGAATCGGTAGGCGGATATAACGAGGCCGAAGGAATTTACGAAGATTGGCTCTTTTGGGGGTCGCTTGTCGCTGTCGGATGGAAAATCGTTCCACTCCATGAGTCCCTTTTTCATTACAATCCGCACTCGGGTTCCTCGACCGACCGGATGCCGGCGAATGGGGACTTTCTCTACCGCCAGTTGACGCAGAAGAAATTGAGTGAGTATGCAGAAGCGGTCCGGGGACTCCAAAATGTCTGATCCGAACCTCGAATTCTATCAGCGCACCCGCCCCATTCAGGAGTACGATCTTCACATCCCAGATGTGGGGGGTTGGTTCCCCCTCGAAAATCGTATCGAGATGGAAAGGTTGATTCGAGATCTCGATTGCCATACAGCTATCGAAATTGGCTGTATGGTAGGACTATCTAGCGCATGGTTGGCGCAACGCCTGGATCATGTTTGGTGCGTAGACCGTTGGTATGAACCCGCCACAGTAGCAAGTAACAACAATCTGGTTGGGGTCCTAGAAGTTTGCGGTCTCCCCAACGACTTCTTTCCGATCTTCGAAGCAAACATGCGTAGGATAGGGGTCTGGGACAAGATCACTGTCGTTCGCGGCGACTCGGATAAGGTTGTGGATTTGGTTCCGGAAGTGGATCTGGTCTACGTGGACGCCGATCATAGCTATGCGGGTTGTCTTAGCGACATTCAGTTGTATTGGCTCAAGGCACGAAAGGTGATTTGCGGCGATGACTATGATCGAGGAGAGCGGAAAGATTTTGCCGTGACCGCTGCTGTAAGCGCCGCTCTCCCTATGCATAAAACTCAAGGACCCTTTTGGTGGTGCGTGAAATGAGAATCGCGATCTTGAACCGGGAGCGAATCTGGGAGGGCGGAGATCTGGTTGCGATCGATGCAACGATGGCGGCTCTTCGAGGGCTTGGAGTTGAATGCGAATATGGACCAAAAAGTCTAGAAGGTTTTGATCTGGTTCACATCTTCCACGTGAACTATCCGTGGAGTCGGGAAAACTTCGAACGAGTGAGAGCTGCACGCCTTCCATACGTAGTGACCCCGACTTTTTACCCGGAGAATCGAGGAATGGAACCTGTGGAGATTCTCAAATACCTTCAGGCCGCAGCGCGGGTTCTTCCCTTTTCGCGATGGGAAGCGGAGGAAATGTGTTCTTGGATAGACGGGAGGGTTCCTTACCTGACTATTCCAAATGGGACGGCTCCTGAATTCTTCGCGGACAATGCTGAGTCGGAACGGGCGGGGGTTATTGCCGTTGCCGCTCGTGCTGATGATGGAAAACGTTGGGAGGTGATTTCCGCAGCCTGCGCTCGGTTGGCGATTCCCTTTGCTTTGGCCTGCGAGCGCCCGCGATCTGAAATGCCTGCGCTCTATAAAAGAGCGCGACTTCTGGTTTCGGCTAGTGGGACTGAGCGGATGTCTTTGGTAATCGGGGAAGCTCTTTGTGCGGGGTGCCGAGTTCTTTCGACTGCCGCGAATCGTGGAAATGAATGGTATGGGCCGGAGCTGAGAACCGTTGATCCGAATGGATCTATTGAGTACTTCATGAAACAGATCCAGGACGCTTATTTTTCTTCGGAGTGGGACTTCTCCCCTAATGACAAAGCTCGTCAACTGACTTGGGGAAGGACGGCGCGAGCCCTCTTAGAAGTTTACCAACAGTGCTCTGACGGAGTTCTATGCTAGCCCCACAACAGCAGGCGGAAGTTCGATTCTGGCAGGATGTCTTCTTCAAGGAAGAGGGCGGAAACGTCGATAGCTACCTGCGGCGTCGACGTGCAGACTACCAAGCAGCCGAAGTTTGGTTCCTTCCGACGATTCAGGAAGAAGAAGGCCTGGGTTTGGATCTCGGTTGCGGTTTGATAAGCTTACTGGGGATGCGGGGAACTCCAGTAGTAGCGGTAGATCCGTTGCTTGAAGAATATCAGCGGATGCTTCATGACCCGTCTCCTCACGTGACCTACCAAAAGCAAACTGGGGAAGGTCTCTGGTTTCAAGACCAGGGCTTTGATTACGTTTGGTGTATAAACGTGATTGATCACACCCCAAACCCCGAGCAGATGGTTGCGGAGATTGTTCGAGTTCTGAAGCCCGGAGGTCATCTCTATTTTTCGGTCAATTTCGATCCGGAACTTTATGCCCCTCATTACCACCTCTGGAACCGCTCAAAAGTAGATCAAATGATGGGCGCGTTGAAGCTGTTGGAAGGAGCGGAGCGGTGGTTTTCCGAGCACAACAAATTCGTTTTTACGGGGATATACCAACGTGCCTAATGTCACTCTGGTTACTCTGTCAGGGTTTTCCGACATCTTCAACCAGTTTCAGGCTAACGTTTCTACGTTGGAACCTCGGGTGAAGAAGATTTTGGTTACTAGCCGAGGGATGGTTCCTCCGAATGTTTCTGGATTTGAGATCATTCGAGGAGTAGAACCTTTTTCGTTCCCGCGAAATGCAAACCTAGGGATTCGAGCGGCTCCTGAGAAGGACGATATCCTGCTAATGAATGACGACGCACGTTTTACCCAGCCAGGGACGATTCAGTGCCTCCAGGAAATCGCCTACTCGCAGTCGGACATCGGGGTTTTGTCGCCTCATATCGAGGGAGAGGCGGACAATGCTTTTCAGACCGATCATGCTCGGTTTCCGGGAGGCCTCGCCTTCTGCGAACGGCGGTTATGCTATATTTGCGTCTACTTGAAGCGGGAGGTCTTGGAAGCCGTGGGTCTTCCGGATGAACGATTTTCCGGTTATGGCTTTGATGATCAGGATCACTGCTTGCGAGTTCTTCTTTCTGGAAGAAAACTGGCGGTAACCTCGGAGGTAACAGTGCTCCATGGGTTTGCAGGCTCTCGCTGCTCTTCTAGTTTTCGGCGAACCTTGGCGAATCGATTTGTTTCGGGGAGAGAAATGTCAGCCCGCTTTCGAGAGAAGTGGCTATCGCTTTCGATAGCGTCGGATGTAGTAGACCGCTACTTGAGGGAATAATGAACACTCCAGGCGTTAGCATTATCACGGCAACCGGGTGTCGACCGGAAACTCTTGAACTCTGTGGAGAGTTCATTGCTCGTCAAGATTATGAAGGCCCGCTGCAATGGGTTATAGTAGATGATGGAGAAATTGTGACGGGAATTGAAACTCCTCGCGAGGGGGTTCTTCTCACTCATATCTATCCGACCCCGGCTTGGAAACCTGGAGACAACACGTTAGCGAGAAACCTCCTAGCGGCTCTCTCGGAAGTTCAGCACGACTTCATCGTCTTTATGGAAGACGATGACTGGTACTCCCCGCAATATATTGCGGCTCAGGTGCGGTACTTGGCAGAAGGGTTCAAGATCACGGGTGAAGTGCCCGCCTACTACTACCATCTTCCTACTCGACGCTACTGGGCGCTTCGGAATCAAGCGCACGCATCTCTCTGTCAAACTGCTATCCATAGAGAGATGCTTCCCACCCTTCAGCTAATCTGCGAATCGCCAAACACTTCTCAGTTTATTGACGTTCGGTTGTGGGAACATATCACGGCTCGCCGATCGTTTCATGGAGGTCGCCGAGTAATCGGAATGAAAGGGTTGCCTGGCCGACCTGGAATTGGAGTAGGCCATCGCCCCGAAGTTGGCGGGGGATGGGAAACGGACCCGGATTTGAGGATTCTGACAGAATGGATCGGTTCGGAGGATGTAGAGACCTATCAGCGACGATTTAAGACTCCTCCGCCTTCAGGGGGGTACCTTTCCCTGCCCCCGACCCCTGTGACGAAGCCTAGGGCATCCCAGACGCCAAAAAATTGTGATTTAGGAGGCGTTTCGGAGGAAAAGGGGGCTCCAACCCCTCTTCCAGGAGATGTAGGGGAATCCGGGTTCCAAGAATTCTACTTCATGGGACAGCTTCGGTATCGATGTGATCAAGTCTGGGAAGGAGGGGCGCAATGTGAATACGACACCTATGACCTCCAAGCTTTGTACGAACATCGAAGAAGTCCGCACACTCAGGATGGGAAACCGTCGCAGTCCCGAGTTCGAGTCTCTCCCGTTGTTGACTCACAAGGAAAAGCAATCCTGATCGACGAGACCAATCGAGCTGCGGAAGCCTATCGGGATTTGAAGTTCAAGGAATAGCGCTATGGCACACCGAATTTCCGCACCCGCGCTTCATGCCGCCGTGACTTTGAAGAAGTCCTATTGCTTCGAAGTTCTTCCGACGGATCGTTTACCGAGCGGCCATTTGCAAGGACTGACTGCGCAGGAACGGTGCTTAGCAATTCTGATCGATTACGCTACCAACGTCTTTGAGCTGTGCCTACTCCGGCCGGAACTTCGATACTGGCAGGATCGGCTATTCGCAGGCACAGCTACTGCGTCTCAAATTGGAGCCTTCTGTAAGAAAGTCCTTCATGCCTATGAGCTGATTCCGCAGCATTCCTTGAGCAGTACGAAGATCACTACGCTGTTTGAAACTCCGCCGCAGTTCGGAGGCCGCCCGACGGTTTTTCCTTTGTCAAAGGCTTCCTTGGAGGCAGCGCGATTCCTGTTTTACTACTACGAGGTTCGTCCTCGGAAAGGTCGAGCGGAAGGCGATCGAGACCGGATCATGGTAGCAAAGCTAGTCGAAGCCAGTTTGGAACTGGTCAAGGTGATGGAGGGGCACCAGCGGGTAAAAACCGCCTGGGACAAGCTCAAGGCAGGGCAATTGGACGTCGATGGAGTCAAGCAGTGCTTTCGGGAGTTGGGGGTTGCCCTAGAGTACCTCCCAAATTACAAAGATCGTGAAGAAGAAGTCAAGATTCTGTAAAGGAGAATTGAAGTCATGGCTATTACCACAGCAAAAGGCACCATTGTCAAGATGTTGAACACCTGGGCTTCCGGCGGAACCTATTCCTCCGCCATCGGCCAAGTCCGGTCAATTTCCGGCCCGACGGTCAAACCCAAAATGGTGGACATTACCACCCACGACACTCCGGGCTTCTGGGCTCGGAAGATCGCCGTTCTCATCGAGGCGGGAGAGATTTCGTTCGAAGTGAACTTCGATAAGGCGGACGCGACGCACGCCTTCACGACGGGCATGTGGAACCAGATGGTGGGGTTGATTAAGACGGGTATCCAGATGATCTTCCCCAATGCCGCCGGCACTTTGACCTTCCCGGGGTACTTGGCCCAACATGAATTCAACGTTCCGGTAGACAATGTTCTGAGCGCGAAGATTCAGGTGGCCATCACTGACGCCATTACCGCATCGTAGAGAGGAAACCATGTTCGCCGAGACTACTATTCCTATCGAGCTTGACGGCCCTCGGATGATGGTATTCAATGCCAATACCATGGGAGCTTTTGAAGAAAAGTCGGGGAAGTTTTTCATGGACTTCATGGGCCAAGTTTTTGACGCTTTGCATCCAAAAGCAGACCCGACCTCTAGCGAAATGCCGCTAAAGCTTGCTAGCGCTTGGGACATCGTTCGAAAGATTCCGGTTCGGGATATTCATCTTTTGGTATGGGCAGCGATCCATACCTACGATGAGGACGATTTCCCCTCATGGCCCTTGACCCCTGGAAGGGTAGGGCGTCTGATTCAATTCCAAGACATTCCTGACATTCTGACAGCGATTATGAGGGGACACAACAAAAACTCCCCGACGAAAGCGGAAATGGGGGAATCCCCTGCGCGTTCCGTTCCGGCCGCGCCGTTGAGCGCCGGGGACGCGCCGTCGACCGAAGCCGGGAATGGTGGGGAGCGTTCTATCGTATTGCCCGCGGACGCTTTCGCTTAACCGAGAGGGAGATGGGGCGATTGACGTTGCGAAAGCTCTACCTCCTGCTCGCTGAGTATTACATGCAGATGCGCTTAGAGGACATTCGGTTCTATAAGCTAATTTGCTGCCACTTCTCCAAGGAAAATACGCCTCCGGCCGAGAAGATTTTTTCGTCTTTACAAGAAGAGGAGGCACCGCCAGAAGACATCGACGTTCGGGATGATACTACAATCTACCAGCAGATTGTAGCTACGCTCGAACAAACGTCTCGGGGGGAATAACGACATGGCCGAGAATATCGCTGATGTAATAGTTTCGCTCCGAGCAGATTTTGGAGATGCTCTCCGGCAGGTGGAATCCCTTCCGGAGAGTTTCTCTGAGGTTGGAAAATCCGCTACCGATGCTGCTGAGCAAATGGCCCTGTTTGGGGAGGCGTTGGACCAGATTCCGTTTGCTGAAGCTTCGGGACAGCTGAATCTGTTTACAACAGAACTGGAGCCTATTAGCGGTCAGACGGAGGCAGTTTCGGAATCGATTCAGACGGCCGAGGAATCAACTCGTAGCTGGAAGGACATTCTTTCCGCTCTTATTGATAAACTGACCGAGACGGGGGAAGCTGAAGCGCACGCAGAAAATCATGCCGCAGAATTTGCCAAAGAAATGCTTGCCCTAGCGGGCATTGGTCTCTCTTTGGAAGCCGCGAAGGAGATGATTGTAGAGACCTTCGAAGCATTTGCTAAAGAAGAACGGGCGACCGAAGCTTTGACGGCTTTGATGCATAGCTCCGAAGAGGCTGAAAAGGCGGTGGAATCCCTTCGCAAAACTTCGCTGGCGCTGGCGGTTAGTGACGATGTCCTTCGAAATACTTTCCAGCAGATGGTAGCGCGGGAGTTTGAAGTAGAACGCCTGCCCAAACTCCTGGAGAGCGTTGCAGACGCTTCGCGAGCGATGAATTCCAGTTTTGAAGGCACCTCGATGACGGTTGAGAGGATGATTCAAAGCGGAACGCTAAACAACCGCATGCTGACCCGATTGGGTCTCTCGATTCAAGACGTTGCAAAGATCATGGAGGTCAGCGCCGGGGATGCTCCGAAGTATTTCAAAGAGCTCGATCAGAGTGAGCGAATTGATGTAGTCACGTCGGCGCTGGAAAAGTTCAAAGGTTTGGCTCGTAGCACGGCGGGAGATTTGACTGGAAGCTGGCAGAATCTCAAGAATACCGCTGAGCATACTTTCGAAGACATTGGAAAGCAGCTAGAACCTTTGGCAAAGGAATTTCTCGCGTGGGCGCGGGATTCTATCGGGGCTGTGAAAGAGATGGCTTTGAACGTGATAGACTTCGGGAAGCAGTTTGCTGCTCTCCCCGGAATTGTGAAGGAATCGATCCTTCTGATCGGGGTCGCTATGGCATCCAACCCGACAGTAGCCATGGCGGTGTCTTTGTTTCAGCTAGCTCTTGCGGCGCAAGGAGCTCGGAGTGCAACTCAAGAGGCTGACAATGCTTGGAAAACGGCGGGGAATAATCTACAAAACCTCTTGACCAATCAACGTCGGTTGTACGCTGAATACCCGGAGTTTCAGGTCAAACTCAGAGCTTTGACTGATGAGTGGGATCAGGGCAAGAAAACCGACGAGCAGTTTATCGTTGGAATGCGTGATCTGACTGTAGCCTTTCGACAGCTTCATCCGGCTGCTGAACAGGCAGCAGAGGATGCTAAAAAAGTCCATAAGATTCCCTACGATCAGATGAAGTTGCAGATCGACGCGGAAACCAAACAGCAATTGGAACTGATTAAGCTTCAGCGGATGGGTATTGAACAACGAGAGCGTCTTGGAGTTAGCTCGTTGGCTGATGATATCGATATTTTGCTGGATCTGAATGAGAAGGAGTATCGCATTACCAAGGCCGGAATCGACCGCAAACTGGCGTTGGAAAAGGGGGCTAAGGAAGCCGAAAAGGATTTGACTCTCGGTACCCAAGCGCAGGAGGCGAGGGCAAAGCGGAACGAGGAAGACTACCAACTTCGTTCGAAGCTTCAACTTCAGATCAAAAAGTTGGACGACGATGAGCTAGCCCATTGGTCTGAGATTGAGAATAAGCGCCGTGAGTATGCGCAGCGAGTCGCTGAGGAACGTGAGAAGTTGGACGAAGCGACGGCGAAGGATAGCGTCAAAGCTGCTCAATTGGAGCGCGATGGAGTAAAGCAACACCGACTCGCGACTTTAGAAACCGATCGGATGGTTGAGGACGCCAAGAAGAGTCTTCATCAGATGGGAGTTTTTGAACGACTTCAGATGGACGCCAACTACGCTGCTCAGGAAGAGGCGTTGCAAAAGGAATCTTTGCAGCGAGAAATTGACGCTGTTGGCGAAGATTGGCAATTGACCGAAACTGAAGCTTCCCGCAAGCAAGAGTTGCTGAATAAGCTACAGGCCTTGCAAGATAAGGCAGATCGTCGAAAGGCGCTTGCTCCTTTGCAACAGGAAGCTGCTGCTTGGAAGATGCTTGGCAGCTCAAGTGCAGAGGCTTTGACTACGGAGATTGCTGATCTGGAGGAAAGCATTCGATTGCTGAAGGAGAAAGGAGCTGCCGAGGCGGATATCGAAAAGCTGTACACAAAGCAATTGGAGGATCAGATTCAATTGAACGAGCAGCAAGGAAGATCTACTTCCGAACTGACAGTAAAGCTAGACCTCCAGCGCGCGAAGTTGGAAGCTATGAAAACTTCCGCTGCCGGTTTGGGGGGCGTTTTTGTAACGATGAAGCACTCCCTACAGCAAGCGTTTGATAGCATCGGTCCTGCTTTAGGGCAGCTTGCAGTTTACGGCGGAAAGTTCAAAGATACGCTGAAGCAGATCGAAGCGCAAGTTCTCGGGAGCCTCATAGGAGCAGTTCTGAAACTAGCCGAAGCATGGGTAATCAACCTGATTTTGGGGAAAGGAGTCGAGGAGTCTTTAATTGTAGCCGAAGCTGCTCGCGGGGGCGCGGCAGCAGCGGCTTCTACCGCAGCTATTCCTATTATCGGTCCGGCGCTGGCTATGGAAGCAGGTTTAGCTATGATGGCTTCTATTCTTGGGACTTTTGGTCCGCTTGCTCTGGCGGAAAGCGGATTTGATGTTGGTCCGGAAGAAGTACTTACCATGCTCCATCCCCACGAGATGGTTCTGCCTAAAGACTTGGCAGAAGGGGTGCGGGGAGTTACGGCTTCTGGAGGGGCAATTTCGGCGGGCGCGACGACTGGCGACCATTACGACTTCCGAGGTGCCAATTTTGGCGCTGGGTTGACGGAGAAGGCAATTAGTCAGATGATGGACTTCGTTTTCCATAAAGCCCGCCTTGCGG
>Ga0069004_10000043_pt1 | contig 13899 bp, 8 predicted proteins | sample WestPond_Cattail_2_FD_62358 | JGI IMG/M metagenome (GOLD analysis project Ga0069004, IMG submission 62358) | Wetland microbial communities from the San Francisco Bay, California, USA, that impact long-term carbon sequestration - WestPond_CattailB_D2 | ecosystem: Environmental > Aquatic > Marine...
AGCGATATAACCACAAACTACGTATCGCTTTATAAGCTCCTCCCGTTGAGATTAACGTGAGGAGCTTTTTTTAAGCTTTATCCACAAACAACAGGTTTATATTGCTTGTTTTATTACAAAAGCAAATGCTATAAATTAAATATAACTAATGCTGTGATAAAAAGAAGATTGAATGCTAAACCTTTTTCCTGTTTTTGCGTCTAATATCCACTAGATATATCAAACAGTAATTTGAAACAATAATTATAAATATTAGGTATGAAGACTGTTTTTTTGGCTATTCTGCTCAGTATTGCAACAACATTTTCAATATGTGCAGAAACTATTGTACCAGGTTCTGTGAAGGGTACGGTAATTGATTCAAAGACTAAACAAGGTTTGGAATTTGTTAATGTAACGGTTAAGGTTAAAGGTTCGGCAGATGTAACGTCGGCAGGTATGACAGACTCACAAGGCGACTTCGCACTCGGGGGACTGAAAGCAGGTGATTACAATGTTATTGTATCATGCGTTGGATACAAACCTATTACAAAAATCGTACACTTGAACAGTGCTACGGATATTATTTCGCTTGACAAGATTCTACTAAGTGACGACAACCATGTACTAAAAGAGGTAAGTGTGGTGGGACAACGGTCACAGATGAAGTTCGAAATAGATAAAAAGGTGTTCAACGTAGGTCAGGATGTAATTTCAGCAGGTGGCTCGGCTTCGGATGTGTTGTCAAATATACCGTCTGTTGACGTTGATAATGACGGTAATGTGTCATTACGCGGAAGTACGAACGTTACCATTTGGATTAACGGAAAGGCATCGGGTATGACATCCGATAACCAATCTCAAATATTGGAACAACTGCCTGCAGAAAGTATCGACCATGTAGAAGTGATTACCAACCCTTCTGCCAAATATAGTGCTGAAGGTAATGCGGGTATCATCAACATAGTATTAAAAGAAAATACTCAAAAAGGATATTTCGGCAGTATACGCTCAGGCGTACGCTCAAACAAAGGTCTTGTTGAAGGTGGAAGTTTCAACTATACTTCACAAAAAGTTGAAGCTAATGTTGATCTCGGTTTCCATCACATGATACATGACGGCGGTTCATGGTCGCACAGAACAAACACAACAGCAAATACTTTGCTCGACCAAAACACCGATCAAAAACAACATGGTAACGGTGTGTTCATGAGAGGCGGACTTACATACCATTTCACAAAAAAGAGTCAAGTATATATGAACGGGTTCGGTATTTTCGGTCATGGCAACGGAGGTTCAACGATAAATTACAATATGATTAATCCGCTAAACGACTCCACAATATATAAGAGTTTACGCCAAAACGATTCTCATACAAAAATAAGAGGTGGTAATGCCACACTTGGATATAAGTATGAATTCACCAAGGATAATTATATCGACTTTTCTTCCTCTTATGACGGTTGGCACATGGATAACAACTCAGTATATAAGCAAAACTATGCAAACAGCTACAAACCAAGCAGTTATCAGGATCAAATAAACAACATGCGCAGACATGATGTAGATCTTCAGCTAGACTATCAAAACAAATGGGATGAAAATCATAAATTGGAATTAGGATGGAAAACGACTTTCGACCGTGAGAACAGCCCGATAAAAACATATGACGATTCATTAAAAACAAATTTCGACCAAAGTCTTTACAATCGCTTTATATATAACGAAGATATACATGCCGGCTATTTCACCTATACGGGCAAGCTGGATAAATTAGGTTATCAAATAGGATTACGAGGCGAATACACTCACTTGAAGACAGTTTCAAAGTCCTGGGCTGACGGAGGTGAGACAGCAGGTACACCTTATAAAACAAATTATTTCAAGTTGTTCCCGACAATGTTCTTGACATATACATTACCCAAAGATGCTGAATTGCAATTAAATTATTCACGACGCATAAATCGTCCGTGGGGTGGACAATTGAACAACTTCAAGAACATAACCGATTCAACCAGCATCTCATTCGGTAATCCTAAACTGATGCCACAATATTCAAATTCATTCGAATTAAATTACATAAAGAACTGGAATCAACAAATGTTATCGATTTCAGGATACTATCGCACTACTGACGATGTTGTGGAAAATGTAAGCTATCTTGATAAAAACGTTCTCTACTCAACATACATGAACATTGCTAAAACCACATCTGCCGGCGTAGAATTGGTAGGGCAAAACAATTTATTCAAGATACTTAATTTAACCACCACATGGGATGGATATTATTATAAACTAGACGGTTTTACCTATAATTATACTACGGATGAAGGAGACAAAGAATCCACTTCATATTCGCCGCAGGAAAGTTTCACATGGAGTGCACGTGTTATAGCTAATCTTATATTGCCTTATTCATGGTCGCTTCAAGTAAATGGTGCTTACAATTCACGGCAACCGATCGCCCAAGGGCACAGCGCGCCTAATTATTCGGTTGATTGGGGATTAAAGAAAACATTCGGCAGTAATAAGAAATGGACATTAGCAGTAAATGCCCGCGATATATTCAACTCACGTAATCGCCACAGCTACACATCAGGCGAGTCATTCAATCAAGAATCGAATAACTGGCGTAACGGACGCATCTATGGCGTTACACTTACCTACAGCTTCGGAAATATGAAGTTTGGAAATAATAAGAAACGTCCTCAACAACAGCAACAAAACCAACAAGAGGATGAAGAGAACGATATGCAACAAAATATAGGTGAATGAAATAAATAATTCTTGCTTATAAACAATTAATTGACTACTTTTGCGGGCAAAACATTTTTGCCCGCGTAGTTCAACGGATAGAATAGGAGTTTCCTAAACTTTAGATCGGAGTTCGATTCTCCGCGTGGGTACTGGCAATAAAGTATAAGATCGTAATGGAAGATCAGTTAGTTAAGAGACTTAACAAGGTAGTTGTTTTATTTTCTGGTGATTCAGGAGACGGCATGCAACTGGCCGGCAATATGTTCTCTGAAATATCGGCTGCTTGTGGCGATGATATTTCAACCTTTCCGGATTACCCCGCAGAAATACGTGCTCCGAAAGGTACGCTTAACGGTGTATCAGGCTTTAAGGTACATATCGGTACTACAAAAATATATACACCGGGTGACAAATGTGACGTACTGGTAGCAATGAATCCGGCTGCTCTGAAAACACAAGTTGAATATCTCACGCCAAGATCAATTATTATTATAGACACGGATACATTTATCGAATCCGAATTTGAAAAAGCCGAATACAAAACAAACGATCCGTTCAAAGAATTAGGAATCAAGAATGAAATAATCGCAGCACCTTTATCCGTTATGTGCAAGGATAGTCTTGCTGACACTGATATGGATAATAAATCCATACTTCATTGCAAAAACATGATGGCTCTCGGTTTGGTTTGTTGGTTATTCAACATGCCTTTGGCTCAAGCAGAAAAGTGCCTTCGTAAGAAATTCGCAAAAAAGCCGCAAATAGCAAAAGCCAATATTAAAGTACTTAACGACGGCTATAACTACGGGCATAACACGCACTCTTCCACTTCGACATATATTATACAACCGGTAAATTCAAACAAAGAAAAAGGATTTTATACAGATATAAACGGCAATAAAGCTACGGCTTACGGATTGATTGCCGCCGCAGAAAAGTCGGGTCTCGAACTTTACCTGGGTTCATACCCTATCACTCCGGCATCTGATATTTTGCATGAATTGGCAAAACATAAATCGTTAGGCATAAAAACCGTACAATGCGAAGATGAAATATCAGGCTGTGCATCAGCTATAGGCGCAGCTTTCGCAGGCGATTTGGCTGTAACAACAACTTCCGGGCCAGGTGTATGCTTGAAAAGTGAAGCTATCAACCTGGCAATGATGGCAGAATTGCCGTTAGTAGTAATAGACGTACAACGTGGCGGACCGTCAACAGGACTGCCAACAAAATCGGAACAAAGCGACTTGCTGCAAGTGTTGTTCGGACGAAACGGAGAGAGTCCGATACCGGTCATTGCTGCTGCATCACCAACAGATTGCTTTGATGCGGCATACGAAGCATGCAAAGTGGCTGTTGAGCACATGACTCCTGTATTTTTACTAAGCGATGCATTCATAGCCAACGGTTCGTCTGCATGGAAAATTCCTGATTTAAAAGAATATCCCGACATAGCACCACACTACGTTTTGCCTGAGCAGAGAAACAATTGGACACCATACGAACGCGATCCGCAAACTATGGCTCGCTATTGGGCTATTCCGGGAATGGAAGGCTATACGAACGTAATCGGTGGATTGGAAAAAAACAGTTCAACTGGTGAAATTTGCTATGAACCTGACAACCACGAAAAGATGATTGAACATCGCCACGAAAAAGTTCATCGCATTGCTCGCTATATACCCGAACTAAAAATAATTGGAGATGTGGATGCGGAAATACTTGTCGTAGGTTGGGGCGGAACATTCGGCCACATGTATTCGGCTGTAGCCGAATTGAGAAAGGCACATAAGAAAATAGCATACGTTCATTTCCGCTGGATTAATCCTATGCCACAAAATGCAGCTAAAGTGCTGCGCAGCTTTAAATATATAATGGTGATTGAGCAAAATTCAGGACAATTGGCAGGATATCTTCGCATGAAAATAAATAACTTACCACATATCTATCAATATAACCGTATAGAAGGACAACCCTTTCAGGTAAAAGAACTGGTAAATGCCATTTCGCAGATATTAGAGGAAGACTAAAATGAAAGAGAAAAAATATACCGTACAAAACTTTAAAAACGGACAAAAACCGCGCTGGTGTGCAGGTTGCGGTGATCATGCTTTATTAAACGCTTTACTGCAAGCATTGGCTAAACTCAACGTTGCACCTTGGAATACAGAAATTATTTCAGGTATAGGGTGTTCTTCTCGCCTGCCATATTATGTCAATGCATATTGCTTCCACACGATTCACGGTCGTGCATTAGCCGTTTCCACAGGAGCTAAAGTGGCAAATCCGTCAATGAGCGTTTGGACTATAATGGGCGACGGTGACAGTTTGGCTATCGGAGGCGATCACTTCATACATGCCATGCGACGAAATATCGACCTAAACATAATACTGCTCAACAACAAGATATACGGTCTGACCAAAGGTCAATACTCTCCTACCTCGGAACGTGGTTTCGTTTCAAAAACATCACCTTACGGCACAGTTGAAGATCCATTCGAGCCGGCAGAATTGATATTCGGCGCTCGCGGACATTTTTTTGCCCGCTGCGCAGCATCGGATATAGAAAACAATGTGGATGTGCTCGTTGCGGCTGCTCATCACAAAGGCGCTTCAATGGTGGAAGTTCTACAAAACTGCGTAATCTTTAACAATGGTATTCATGCCTCACTAGCATCTAAAGAACTGCGTGAAAAGAATGCCATATATTTAAAAGACAGCAAGCCTATGGTCTTCGGAGAAAACAACGAATACGGATTAATCTTGGAAGGCCTTAATATAAAGGTGGTAAAAATAGGTGAAAACGGAATAACGTTAAAGGATATTTTGATACACGACGCACACTGTGAAGATGCTACATTGCATACGAAATTAGCGATGATGAAAGGTCCAGACTTTCCTATTGCCCTCGGCGTTATTCGCGATGTAAAAGCCCCTACTTATGAAACTGCCGTAACAGAACAAATTGAAGAAGTGAAAGCAAAAAAGTCTTATCACAATTTTGAGGAGTTGATGATGACCAACAATATTTGGGAAATCAAATAATCAATCTTTCGCCAAATTCCTTATCATCCTTATATACATACGGCGCCAACCTTTCCACTCGTCTATCTCGGATAATGTGGAATTATGGAATAATGTAATAAAATCACCGCCGACAGCTTTTACGCTATTATATAATTCGGTAATTGTAGCCAATGCTTCATCAGGAGTTTGATTGAAATAACGCTTCAACGCAATGTCCATCACGGCTGTTGTGTGTATCATCAACGGTGTTTCACGCTCATTCTCAATATCATAAAACGGGTAAGGTATGCTCGTGCCGGTACGAAAACCGTATTGATTATAATAAAGTACCGAGTAATCATGATATATTCCTGCCGATTGCAACAAGCGAAACGATTCAGGAAAACGAATGCGCAAGTAATGTTGCCGGCTTGCATTAATCTGATGATTTAACACCCGCTCAAGATCCATCTTCTCATGGCAAAGATGAATATTATTGAAAGCAGCAACGTATGAGGGGTGAAGCAACACACAATTATCCTTGTCCATAACACGCATCATTTTACGCAGACGTTTCGATGGGAAAATATAGTTGCGATCATACTGTCCGTAAGGACCGCGATGAGCAAAGAACAAACCTTTCACCTTTACTTCATGGTAAAGCTTAATAATTAGCGGAAAATTAAAATACGGGTCATCTTTAAAACGAAGTATCGTCAACAGTCTGTCGCAGAACCGCTTAAACTGGCGCTCACCCAAATCCTTCATCAGGAAAATCAAATTGGCTACACCTTTATTTCTATATAAAAAAGGATGTTCCATGTCGATAGTGGGAATGAAACGAAACCGACGAGGAGAGAAATCCAAATCCGGATTTTTAGCCTGCAACAGTCTCTTCAGAGCAAAAGTCCATTCATCAACTATAGGATGAGTTATACAATTCATCTGCTTCAATATGCTGGCTTCATATTTATAACGCCCGTGTTTATCAAGTTGTTGCGAACGATACTCCTCCATACGCGAAAGCAAATAAAATACTGCGCCGAATATATCGAACGGGACTTCTTCATCACTCGTTCCGGTACGATTAACAAAAAAAACAGGCATATCGCACCACGTACCTATACATGGATCGGAAATAACATGATAACCAGATTCAAACAGCATACCCGAAGGCTTTATCCATAATCCTTTATGAGGATCATTATTGCAATAGGCAATACCTGTTTGAGGCGAAAGCATATAGTCATTCAACTTATCGGTCAAAAAATAATCACATCCCAACACCCGGGTAAAGAGTTGAGTCAAGATAAAATTAAGTCGCGGACTTTTGTGTTCAGAATAAATAGCAATCATCTCTACATCTTTTTCGGCCGAAAAATACGAAATTATAATCAAATAAAATTGCCAAGTAGTAATTATTTGTCTTTAATAGAGCTAATTAAAGAAATTTTTCTCTAATAAGTTGTTATATCAGAAATAAAAGTATTATTTTTGTCCTTGGAATAAAACGAAGAAATAATATATCGACTTATTAAAATTAAAAAAAATGGCAAAAGTAGATTTAAGCAAGTATGGTATAAACGGATCTACATTCGTTTACAACCCCTCTTATGAAGAGTTATTCAAAGAAGAAACCAAGCCTGAATTGGAAGGCTATGACAAAGGTCAAGTTACAGAACTTGGCGCAGTTAACGTAATGACAGGTATTTACACCGGCCGTTCTCCTAAAGATAAGTTCATCGTTGACGACGCCACATCTGAAAACACCGTATGGTGGACAACTCCTGAATACAAAAACGATAACAAAAAAGCATCTCCAGAAGCATGGAAAGCAGTAAAAGAGATTGCTAAAAAAGAACTTTCAAACAAAAAGTTATTTGTTGTAGACGCTTTCTGCGGTGCTAACAAAGACACACGTATGAAAATCCGCTTCATTGTTGAGGTTGCTTGGCAAGCACATTTCGTTAAGAACATGTTTATCAAACCTATCAGCAAAGAAGAAGAAGACCAAGAACCGGATTTCGTCGTTTACAACGCCTCAAAAGCTAAAGTTGAGAACTACAAGGAATTAGGATTGAACTCTGAAACAGCTGTAGTATTTAACTTGACATCAAAAGAGCAAGTTATCATTAATACTTGGTATGGCGGCGAAATGAAAAAGGGTATGTTCTCAATGATGAACTACTTCTTGCCATTGAAGGGTATCGCTGCAATGCACTGTTCTGCCAACACTGACTTGAAAGGTGAAAACACCGCTATCTTCTTCGGTTTGTCAGGAACAGGTAAAACAACTTTATCAACAGATCCTAAACGTTTGTTAATCGGTGATGACGAACACGGATGGGACGACAACGGTGTATTCAACTTCGAAGGTGGTTGCTATGCTAAAGTTATCAAATTGGATAAAGAATCAGAGCCTGATATCTACGGAGCTATCAAACGCAACGCTCTTCTTGAGAACGTTACTGTTGACGCTAATGGCAAAATAGACTTTGATGATAAGTCAGTTACCGAGAATACTCGTGTATCTTATCCTATAAATCATATCAAGAACATCGTTAAACCTATTTCTCATGCTCCTGCTGCAAAACAAGTCATCTTCTTGTCAGCTGACGCATTCGGTGTTCTTCCTCCTGTATCTATCTTGGATAAAGAGCAAACTCAATACTACTTCTTGTCAGGATTTACAGCTAAATTGGCAGGAACAGAACGCGGCATCACAGAACCGACCCCCACATTCTCTGCTTGCTTCGGCCAAGCTTTCTTGGAGTTACATCCTACAAAGTATGCTGAAGAATTAGTTAAACACATGGAGAAATCAGGTGCTAAGGCTTATTTGGTTAACACAGGCTGGAATGGTACAGGTAAACGTATCTCTATCCGCGATACTCGTGGCATCATCGATGCCATCCTTGACGGTTCTATCGACAAAGCTCCTACAAAGATTATCCCTTACTTCGACTTTAAAGTGCCTACTGCATTGCCAGGAGTTGATCCTGCTATTCTTGATCCTCGCGACACATATTCTTGCGCTTGCAAATGGGAAGAGAAAGCTAAAGATTTGGCTGACCGCTTCATCAAGAACTTCGTTAAGTACGAAGGAAATGCAAAGGGTAAAGCTTTGGTAGCCGCAGGTCCTAAATTGTAATTTACACAATTAAATATTTCATAAAGGATGCACCGAAAAGGATGCATCCTTTTTTTATTACTTGTTTTATTATCCGTTTTATTTATTTTTCATTACAAAACACTATCTTTGCACCTAAAATAATTGAATAAATAGCATGGCAGTAACCATTAAATTGATCGACAAAAACAATAAAAAAGATCTGAAAACATTCATCAGGTTCAACTACGAATTGTACAAAGATAACCCTTATTCGGTTCCCGATTTATACGAAGATATGTTGAACACTTTCACTCCGAAGAAAAATGCAGCCTTCGAATTCTGCGAAGCCGATTACTTTCTCGCCTACAAAGGCGACAAAGTGGTTGGACGTATAGCCGCGTTCATTAACAAGCGTGCTAATGAAACCTGGCATAAAAAAGAAGTACGTTTCGGATGGGTCGATTTTATTGATGATTACGAAGTATCGAAAGCATTATTTGATACTGCCATAAAATGGGGAAAAGAGCATGGAATGGATTCCATAGAAGGACCTTTGGGATTCACAGATTTCGATGCCGAAGGCATGTTGGTTGAAGGTTTTGACCAACTAAGCACAATGGCTACAATATATAACTATCCGTATTATCAAAAACATATTGAGCAATATGGGTTTGAAAAGGGTGCCGACTGGGTTGAATTCAAAATTTTCATACCCGAAAACGGTATTCCTGAAAAGCATCGTCGTATTTCAGAGATTATCATGAAGAAATACGATTTGAGAATAATAAAATATAAATCAAAGAAAGCTATCTCCCGCGATTACGGACAGGCGATATTCAATTTGATGAACGAAGCATACGCTCCGCTTTACGGCTATTCGGCTTTGAGTGAAGGACAAATTCAACAATATATTAAAATGTATTTGCCTATTGTAGACTCACGCATGCTGTCACTGGTGGTTGATAAAGATGATAAATTAGTAGCAGTGGGACTATCAATGCCATCATTGTCACTTGCCCTTCAAAAGTCACACGGTAAATTGTTGCCTTTCGGTTGGTATCACTTAATCAAGGCATTATTCATTAAACATGCAAAAGTTATTGATCTATTACTTGTTGCCGTCAAGCCCGAATATCAAAATAAAGGTGTAAATGCTTTACTTTTTTACGATCTCATTCCTATTTATAAGAAGATGGGATTTGTATATGCTGAAAGTAATCCTGAATTGGAAATGAATGGCAAGGTACAAAGCCAATGGTCTTATTTCAGATGCGAACAGCATAAGCGCCGCAGAGCATATATAAAGGCTATCAATTGAAAAAAGATACTATTAATATATGAGTGAAGAAAAAAACGAAATAGCAGAAGTTTCGTATACCGAAGAAAACATTCGCACACTTGACTGGCGCGAACATATTCGGCGGCGTCCTGGCATGTATATCGGTAAGCTAGGAGACGGAACCAATGCTGACGACGGCATTTACGTGTTGCTAAAAGAGACTATCGACAACTCAATAGATGAGTATATGATGGGGTTCGGCAAAACTATAGAAGTGAGCGTTACCAACGGCAAAGTAACGGTTCGCGACTATGGGCGCGGCATTCCATTGGGTAAAGTTGTGGATGTTTCATCAAAAATGAATACGGGCGGTAAATATGACTCAAAGGCTTTCAAGAAATCTGTTGGGTTAAACGGTGTCGGTATTAAAGCCGTCAATGCGCTGTCAAGCTATTTCCGCATTGCCAGTTACCGTGACGGACAGATGAAAGAGGTTATATTCGAACGTGGCAAAATAATAAAAGAGCAACCTATATTGGAAGCCGTGGAAAAGAACGGTACACTTGTTGAATTTATTCCTGACACACAAATATTTCCTAATTATCAGTACCAAGACGAGTATATAGAAACTCTTTTAAAGAACTATACGTTTTTAAACTCAGGCCTTACTATTGTATATAACGATAAAAGTTTCCACTCTCGCAACGGACTTGTTGATTTATTAAATGAAAACATGACTACCGACCCGCTATATCCGATTATCCATTTAGAAGGTGAAGATATAGAAATGGTGTTGACACATACTACTCAATACGGCGAAGAATATTATTCGTTTGTCAATGGACAGCTCACCACACAGGGAGGTACACACTTGGTTGCTTTTCGTGAGATTGTAGCACGCACTATAAAGGAATATTTTAATAAGAACTTTGAATATGCCGACATTCGTGCCGGTATGGTAGGAGCCATTTCAATAAAGGTGGAAGAACCGATATTCGAATCGCAGACAAAGACTAAATTGGGGTCAAAAGATATGGAGCCTGGTGGAGACTTGTCTGTGGCGAAGTTCGTCAGTGATTTTGTTAAGCGGGAACTGGACAACTACATGCATATCAATCTGGATGTAGCCGACATAATGTTGCAAAAGATTCAGGAGAGTGAAAAGGAACGCAAAGAGATGACCGGCCTTACTAAACTTGCGCGTGAAAGAGCAAAAAAAGTAAACATACATAATCGCAAATTGCGCGATTGCCGAATACACTACAATGATACAAAAGGCGACCGTCAAGATGATAGTTGCATATTCATCACTGAAGGTGATTCCGCAAGCGGATCTATCACAAAGAGCCGCGACGTAAATACACAAGCGGTGTTCAGCTTGCGAGGCAAACCCCTAAATTCATTCGGACTTACTAAAAAGGTCGTCTATGAGAACGAAGAGTTCAACCTACTACAGGCGGCTCTCAATATTGAAGACGGCATAGAGAATCTAAGATATAACAAAGTAATCGTGGCAACAGATGCTGATGTTGACGGCATGCATATACGTCTGCTGCTTATTACTTTTTTCCTGCAATTCTTCCCTGATTTGATAAAGAAAGGGCATGTGTATATATTGCAAACTCCTTTGTTCAGGGTACGCAACAAGAAAAAAACCAATTATTGCTACACTGACGAAGAAAGAGTTTCATCTATTAAAGCGTTGGGACCTGCACCGGAAATTACCCGATTCAAAGGATTGGGGGAGATTTCCCCTGATGAATTCAGTCATTTCATTGGTAACGACATGCGAATTGAGCAGGTACACTTACGCCGCAACGACTTGGTACAAGGGATGCTTGAGTTTTATATGGGTAAAAACACAATGGAACGGCAGAACTTTATTATCAATAATTTAGTTGTAGAAGAAGATTTGGCATAATATGAAGAGAGCTATTTTCCCTGGAACATTCGACCCGTTCACTATCGGGCACTACTCCATAGTGATGCGTTCGCTTTCATTAATGGATGAAGTGGTAATAGGTATCGGCATTAACGAAAACAAGGAAACAATTTTCCCTGTAGGAAAAAGAGTGAAAATGATAAGTGATTTGTTCAAAGACGAACCGCGTATCAGGGTGGAATCATACGACAGCCTGACTGTTGACTTTGCCAAAGAAATGCAAGCCGAGTTCATAATTCGCGGAATACGCACCGTAAATGATTTCGAATACGAAGAAACCATCGCCGATATTAATAGGCAAATAAGTGGAATAGAGACTATTGTACTTTTCACGGAACCGCGATATACTTGCGTAAGCTCGTCGGTAGTGAGAGAACTGCTTCACTATCATAAAGATGTCAGTGAATTTTTACCGAAAGGAATGGAACTTAAATAACAATAAAAATAAGATGAAAAAATATTTTATTCTGATTCTAATAGCTATCTGCTTCACAGGAGCAAAAGCACAAGACTATAATACACCTGTCAACAAGCTGCGTATAGCTGAATTTGCTATTTCCAACTTATATGTTGACAAAGTCGACGAAAATAAACTGGTGGAAGAAGCTATCGTAAAGATGCTTTCTACGCTTGACCCACACTCCATATACTCCGACCCGCAGGAAGTAAAGAGTTTAAACGAACCGTTGCAGGGTAACTTCGACGGTATTGGCGTACAATTCAACATGGTTGACGACACGTTATTGGTAATACAACCTGTAGCCGGAGGCCCATCGCAAAAGGTTGGCATACAGGCGGGCGACCGCATAGTTATGGTTAACGACACGTCCATAGCCGGAGTAAAGATGAAAACCGAAGCTATCATGGGCAGACTGCGCGGACCAAAAGGGACAAAGGTTTACTTAAAAATATTGCGCCGCGGTGAAAAAGAATTGCTCGACTTCACCGTTACCCGCGACCGCATACCTATTTCAAGTATTGACGCTGCATATATGATTGACAACCAAACCGGATACGTAAGTATCAGCAGGTTTGCAGCTACCACTCATGAAGAATTCCTTAAAGACCTTCTTGACTTAAAAGCTAAAGGGATGAATAATTTGATAATTGACCTTGAGGATAACGGCGGTGGTTACTTGAATGCAGCAGTGGATATGGCTAATGAGTTTCTTGAAAAAGGCAATGAAATAGTACATACTCAAGGACGTACACAACCACGGAGCGATATGCATGCCGACGGCAGAGGTAATTTCCGCACCGGAAAACTTATTGTGTTAATTAATGAATTCTCTGCTTCTGCCAGTGAAATTCTTACAGGTGCCATACAAGATTGGGACCGTGGCGTTGTTGTCGGTCGCCGTTCATTCGGTAAGGGACTTGTTCAACGCCCAATAGACCTGCCCGACGGTTCAATGATTCGTCTGACAGTAGCCCGTTACTACACCCCTTCGGGACGCTGCATACAAAAGCCGTACGAGAACATCGAAAAATATAACGAAGATCTGATAGACCGTTACAACCGGGGAGAAATGACAAATGCTGATAATATCCATTTCCCAGATTCTCTCAAACGATATACTCTGCGCCTGCATCGCGTAGTTTATGGTGGAGGTGGAATTATGCCAGACTATTTTGTCCCTATTGATACATCGACGTATTCAAATTATTATCGTAAGATAGTCAATAAAGGACTCATTTTCAATTACACAATCAAATATACCGAAAGCCACAAGGCAAGCATTTTAAGTACATATAAGACGTTTGACAATTTTGAAAAGAGCTTCAACATAAGCGATGAAGATGTAAAAGCGATAGAAAATGAAG
>Ga0069004_10000052_pt1 | contig 13424 bp, 10 predicted proteins | sample WestPond_Cattail_2_FD_62358 | JGI IMG/M metagenome (GOLD analysis project Ga0069004, IMG submission 62358) | Wetland microbial communities from the San Francisco Bay, California, USA, that impact long-term carbon sequestration - WestPond_CattailB_D2 | ecosystem: Environmental > Aquatic > Marine...
TGTAACTTTGCTATATAGATGGATTTATATACTATGACACAGTTTAATTTACAGACCCTTAATTCGTTATTGTAATTCGCATATGATAGTCCTGTCACATTGTCGCTTGAAGTGATAGATTTTACATCTTCTTTCTTCATCCCGGAAACATTAACTGTAATGCTAGGATAATAAAAGTAAGTATTGCTTGGCATTGATACTGTTATTTTAAGTGTTTTTCCATCTATGCTTTTAGTTATCTCAGCATGGGCCCTATAATAGCAGTACTCAAAATATTCTTCTTGAGATGGGAACCACATAGTATCATCTCCATCTTTGCCATATTTGTTATTAAGCCAGAGAAGCAACTCCGACATATCGTTGTAAGTGCGGTGGTTTCCTATACATATTGCAGGTCTGTATTCTTTATTAAATGATAAAAGGTTCTTTACAACTGCATATTCTATATCATATGGAGTATTATAGAAATTTCTTGCTATTACAGCTTTTTCCAAATCTGTATTTACCTTGAACGGATATAGGGTATAATTTGCATCGCCTTGCGCTGTCATAGTTTGCATGCCTGGGAATTTTATTGCAGCGTTAATATAATGTATATTGCCGTCAGGTTCAGCTAACATTTTACATCCTCTACCTGAAAGGTGTTTTTGTACTGAATCTTCTCCGATATAAAAATGTTTTATTAAGGAGTCTTCATTATTTACTGCATTAGTAGAGGCATCATGAAAAGCGATTCCTTCTCCATAATTAAGCATGTCTTTAATATTGCACCAAATAAGAGTACTTTTCATATTCATTTTAATATAATTTGTCACAAATTTAGTAATAAATGTGTGTAATTATTATTAAATTGAATATATTTATTTTATAAGTTTGTTTGTTTGCGTATCAGGAAAGATGACTGTCGGCTTGAAATGCTTGGCCTCTTCAAAGTCCAACAGAGCATAGCTCATAATAATGATGACATCATCAACCTGAACTTTACGGGCAGCGGCACCATTCAGGCATATTTCTCCCGAACCGCGTTTGCCTTTGATAATGTACGTTTCAAATCGCTCACCATTGTTGTTGTCGGCGATGTAAACTTTTTCTCCAACAATCATGTTAGCAGCATCAATGATATCTTCATCAATCGTAATGCTTCCAACATAATTGAGATTTGCGTCAGTAACGCGAACACAATGAATTTTTGATTTAAGCACTTCGACCATCATTTCTTTATCTCCTTATATTTGATGTTATCAATAAGTCGTACACTTCCGCAATGTACTGTTATACAACCAACTATATAGTCGGCTTCTTGCCAATCTTTGACGTCTTGCAACGTATTGCCGTTCACTATATCGTAATATTCCAATTCAAGTCCTTTGGTAGCATTGATGCCGTCTTTTACAAAATTCTTTGTTTCAACTAGTGTATGATTTTTAGCAAACTCTTGGCTGGCGAATAAGGTTTTTGAAATATTTAATGCCGTTTTCCTTTCTTCTTCACTCATCAATTTGTTGCGACTGCTTAAGGCGAGTCCGTCTGCTTCGCGTACGATACGGCAACTTACTATTTGTAATTTCAAATTCAATAGCTCTACCATCTTGCGAATTATGGCAACCTGCTGAAAATCTTTTTCTCCGAAATAAGCCCTGTCAGGTTCAACGGCATAAAATAGTTTGCTTACTATTTGTGCAACGCCATTAAAATGTCCCGGGCGGCGAGGTCCTTCCATTACTTTATCCAAAGGTGAGAAGTCAAACTTACGAGTATCAGTTTCAGGGTACATTTCTTCTACTGACGGAGCAAAAGCATAAGTGGTACCGACCGATTCAAGCAGTTTGGCGTCAGACTCTAATGTACGTGGATATTTTTTAAGATCATTTTTATCATTGAATTGTGTAGGATTTACGAATATACTTACAACCGTAACATTGTTTTCGGCAACGCTACGTTTTACAAGAGAAGCATGACCAGCATGAAGTGCACCCATCGTCGGAACTAATCCCACGCTTTTTTTATTCTCTCGTGCAATTTTCAGCTCTTTTTTCAGGGCATCAATCGTATTAATAATTTTCATTTCAGTAATTTTATCTCTTCTATTTTGACTGCAAAATAACACATAAATTATTACATGACGAAGATTTTATTTAATTTTAATAGGCTAAAGTTCTGATTGCTGTCGTATTTTTTGTATCTTTGCACACTATTTAGAGAAAGATTTTGTAATGATGAAGGCAAAGAAAGTATTGTTTATTACGCAGGAGATTACTCCGTATGTTTCTGAAACTCCTATGTCAATCATAGGACGCGAATTACCACAAGCTATTCAGGAGAGCGGAAGGGAAATTCGTACATTTATGCCTAAATGGGGTAATATTAATGAACGCAGGAATCAACTTCACGAAGTTATTCGTCTTTCAGGTATGAATTTAATTATTGATGATACCGATCATCCTTTAATTATTAAAGTGGCTTCTATTCAGTCTGCCCGTATGCAGGTATATTTTATTGATAATGAAGATTCTTTCCAAGGCGTTAATGGTGGTGATGAAAGTATAAATAACGATCCTACTGAAGATGGCATTCGTGCCATTTTTTATGCACGTGGTGTGATAGAGACTGTAAAAAAGTTACGCTGGGTGCCAGATGTTATTCACTGTCACGGATGGATGACGGCATTAGCTCCATTGTTCATTAAAAAGGTTTATTATGATGAGCCGTCGTTTGCCGACGTAAAGATTGTAACATCTGTCTATGATAAAGAGCCGAAAGAGCCGTTTACTTCAGATTTCCAAACTAATTTGGTTATGCGGGGATTTGATAAGAAAGCTGTTAAAGGTCTTAATTTACCTGAAAGTCTCGATTATTTGTCATTGATGAAGTTGTCTTTGGATTATTCCGATGCAGTTGTACAAAATAGTGAGACTGTTCATGACGGTATCATTGATTATGCTAAGTCAAAGAATATGCCGGTCATTGATTATATTCCTGAAAAAGAAGCATATAATAAATCATGCAGTGATTTATATAATAAGTTGGCAAAGAAAGATTGAAAAATAATAGATGAAAAAAAAAGCGGGATTTATATTTCCCGCTTTTTTTTTCATCTATTATTTTTTAGTCTTCTTTTTTGTTGTCTTTTTCTTTTCTTCCGGCATCTTTGTTTCAGGCTCGGTCTGAAATTCTTTCGTTCTTTCCTGTAGCTTTTTTAATGAGTTGGAAAGCCTATCGTTCTTTTTCTCTATGATCTTCAATTTATCATTAAGCTCGTTAATCTCGTCTCCCTGATTCTTTATAGTAATCAATAACGGATTAAGTTCTTCATTGTCAATATCTTCAGGATAGAGTGAACTCACTCTTTTTAGGAAATCGCCCAACACGTTCATATAGTTGGTGAATGCATCAAAAGGAGATTCGTAGAGTCCTCTGTTAATGCCTACACCGCAATTCTTTGTTGTCATAAGTCTTAAGTGGTTACTTGCCTGTAAGTAGTCAAAGTCCTGCTTTATGCCGAAGTTGCTGCATAGCCTTACCCGTTCGGCCACACTATATAATTTATTGAATGCCTCCCGTTGCATGTTGTTACCTAGCCACGATGACACATCACGCTCTTCATCACTCCACGACATAGGCGACTGTACCTCAATCGGACCTACCGATTTACTTCTACCGATTATTTCGCTTGGCTTGGAGAATATGATACCTCTTTCTTTGGCACATGCCGGTAAAGCTTTAAAGAATTCCAAGATGTTTGAAGACAATGGTTGCGACATGCCCAAGGCATCCATATTCATGAAAATGTTGAATATTTGTTCTTCAGGCGGATATGCTGCAATCCAATCCATATAGGTGCTGGCAAACAGAGGATAATTTTCCCACTCGCTGTTTGAGAATCGCAAGCTTATGTCGTCGCTGAGTTTGATGTCGCGAAGCAGTAGTTTAAGGCTTGGAGCAACATTACAGTTATATATGTAATGGGGACTCTTCCAGCCCAGGATATGTTTTGCGCCTTCAGTAAGCATACATTTGAAACCCATATCAGCAGCAATGCTGCCAATATCGTCGGAGTATAACATGTTGGTATTGCGCAAAACCTTCGGCTGCTGACCGAACACCTCTTTAAGCTTTTTCACCTGCCGCCTTACCTCATCGCGGAATGTGTCTTCGTTTATTATAGACGATAGACTGTGAGCGTACGGTTCTGCAACCAGTTCAACACATCCTGTGGATACCAGATTTTGAATTCTTTGTATAATGTCGGGGGCATACAACTCCATTTGTTCCAATCCGACACCTGATATTGACAGACAGAATTTAAAGCTTTTATTTGATTTTTCAATCATTTCAAGTAGCGTATCCAATGTCGGACGGTATGAATGTTCGCAAACATCATTCATGTGTGTTTCATTGGCGAAATCATCATAGTAATAATGATCATGGTCAATATCAAAGAAACGGTAGCGTTTCAAATGAAAATATTTATGTATTTCGAAGAAAAGGCAAATTGTTTTCATTCCAATATTGAGTTTAAATGTTGTTTAACGATTTAGTAATTTATTATATATATATCTTATCCTTAACCCTACTTTTTCCCACGTTATGGAGTCCACTTCTTTTTTACCTTCGTCTCTGAGATATTCGTATAGCGACGGGTACGAGCAAATTCCATATATGGCATCGGCAATGGCATGTATATCCCAATAATCAACCTTAATGCACTTTGTCAATATTTCGGCACAACCTGATTGCTTTGATATTATGGAAGGTACGTTGCATTGCATAGCTTCAAGCGGTGAGATGCCGAATGGCTCTGAGACAGAAGGCATGATGTATACATCACTTGCCTTGAGCACTTCGTACACTTCTTTCCCGTGCATAAAACCTGGGAAATGGAAGCGGTCTGCAATACCTCTTTCCGCTGCCAAGTATATCATCTTTTTCATCATATCACCACTGCCTGCCATCACGAAGCGTATGTTTTTGGTTTTTTGAATAACCATTGAAGCTGCTTCGACGAAGTATTCAGGTCCTTTTTGCATGGTTATTCGCCCTAAGAAAGTTACAACCTTTTCGTTGGGATTTTTATTTGGAATAATATCTATAATATCTTGTCTTAAAGGTGATACGGCATTATGCATGGTGAATACTTTGTGCGGATCCTGAAAGTATTTGCTAATAACCGTTTGCCTGGTAAGTTCGCTTACACACATTATGCAGTCGGCATGATCCATACCGTCTTTCTCTATGGCATATACCGTAGGGTTTACATTTCCGCGGCTACGGTCAAAGTCGGTGGCATGTACGTGTATTACCAACGGCTTGCCTGATACCTGCTTGGCATGTATCCCTGCTGGATACGTCAACCAGTCGTGGGCATGTATGATGTCATAGTCCTGTTGCCTGGCTATCACACCGGCCACAATAGAGTAGTTGTTTATTTCTTCTTGTAAATTATCCGGGTAACGTCCGGAAAATTCTATGCAACCCAAATCATTTGTTCCAAGATACCTGAAGTCGGCGTATATATGGTCGCGCAAGTCATAGTATAGTTGCGGATCCATGTATGAGCCTACGCGGCTTTTTAAATAATCCCAATTTACATCTTTCCATACCACAGGCGTTGAATTCATGCCTATGATTTTCATAAAGCTTTGGTCTTCATCCCCGTGTGGTTTAGGTATGCAGAACGTAATTTGCATATCTGACTGTTGTGCAAGTCCTTTTGTCAGTCCGTAGCTTGCCGTTCCCAAGCCACCTAAAATATGAGGAGGAAATTCCCATCCGAACATTAATACTTTCATGAATTATCCTCCTTTTCCTTATAAGTCATTCTTGTTAGAATTTTCGTTATCCTGAGCATTTCGGCAACGTTCATGGCAAAAGATACGGCGCCATGCCCTATAAACGGTGGGTTGCCGTCATATAATTCCGATAACGTGCTGATGCAAAGTTGCGTCATGTCAGAGTCGAATCCTATTAATGTACGTTCTGCAAAAGATATACCGCTCATTTTGTAAATCTTCAAGTAAGCCTCCAGATAGAAACCAATCAACCACGGCCATGCTGTGCCTTGATGGTAAGCTTTGTTGCGTTGATCTTCATCACCTATATATATAGGGTTGTAACCTCCGCTTTTCGGACTCAAGGTGCGAATACCTTTAGGGGTCAGTAACTCTTTTGTTACGGTGTCAAGCACAGTCTTCTTTTCTTTTATATTCAGAGGCGAATAGTCAAACGCTACAGCGAAAATCATATTCGGGCGTACGCTCCAGTCCATCATTTTTCCGTCAACGTAATCGAGCAAATAGCCATATTCATTCAAGAATGTGCTTTTGAATGAAGCGGCAGTATCTTTTGCAAGTCCTTCCCACGTGCTTGCGTATTCTGCATTTACTTTTCCTTCTTTAAAAAGATTTACGGCAAACATAAGAGCATTGTACCAAAGAGCGTTGAACTCAACTATATATCCGGAGCGCGGTGTCACAGGGTGACCGTTTATCGTGGCGTTCATCCATGTGATAGCTTTATCTTTCCCCTCGGAATATATCAACCCATTATCGTGCACGAACAGATTATCGTGTTTACCCAAGCGGATGAATTCTATTATATCTTTGATCAGTTCGCCATATTTTTCCTTACAAGTATTAGGGTCGGCATATTTTGCATATTGTTGCAGTGCCCATATTACCCAAAGAAGAACGTCAGGTTGCTCCAACTCATAGATTTTGTTTGTTATCTTTTCGCCGTTCATGAATTGTCGTATGGATTCTTCGGATGTTTTCATGATAGCGTCAAACTCATCTATTTTATTTGTTGCCAAAGTCAATCCCGGCAATGCTATGAATTGATCGCGTGCACGGCATTTAAACCAAGGGTAACCGGCAATGATATAATGTTTGTCACCATTTATGTTGAGAAATTGTTGTCCGGCATTGATGAGGCAATTGTGGAAACTATTGCGAGGAATGCGCTTTTCGGTTTCCGCCTCAAATGTTTGTTTCAACGTTCTTGTTGCCACACTTTCAGTACCGGCCGCAAAAATTATACTCTCACCCTTTTTAATATTAAATTCAAAATATCCCGGTGAATATAAGTCCTCTTTGAATTCGTATCCTCTTTCCTGTTCTTTAGGATATTCGATGCCATTGTACCAATAGGGCAATGACTTGAATTCATTCTTCTTACTTATCTGCATAAATAACAAAGGGTATTGCGGATATAGTTTCGTGCTTATTCCGTTATCTACCGGTGTGTATTCGGTGATAATATTATTGTTTTGGTGAGAATATGCATTCACGCTTCTGAAAGCGAGGAAAGGTCGCAGTCGAAGTGTTGTCGTAGAATGTGCATCTATCAAAGTATATCTTATCAGTATCCTGTTTTCATGGTGTACAAATACTTTTTCTTTTGAAAGTATTACACCCCCCACACGATAAACTGTTCGTGGAATTTTGTCGCACGAATATTCGCGAATGTACTTATGCCCTTTGGGGCTAAAGTTGTCTCCCTCATATTTATGTAGTCCCAGATTGAATTCGGCTCCATGTTGAATTACAGTTTCATCAAGTGACGATAATAATACATGGTCGTCTTCATCTATTTCAGGTATAGGTATAACAAGCAATCCATGGTATTTTCTCGTATTACAGTCAACGATAGTACTACAATGATATGCACCGGATTTGTTTGTCCGCAAAATTTCTTTCTGAAGAGATTCTTGCAGATTTATCATTATTGCCCTATCAAAATTCAAGTAGCTCATAGCGTTTTGTGGTTTTGTAATAATAAGGTGTTTTGTCTTCTTGGTTTCAAATATAACAAAAAAATATATAAAGCATAAGAAAAATCCAACTTTTTTATAAAACCTTATTACTTGTGCTTATCTCGCTATATATTGAACAACCACTTGATATTTGCCGTAAATAATCTTACTGAAATTGCTAAAAGAATGATTCCGAAAAACTTACGTAATATGTATATACCGCCTTTACCTAAAAAATGTTGCACTTTATCGGTCATTTTCAGTACTATGTATACCCAAATCATATTTAGAAATAAGGCAATTAGTATATTTATTGCGGCATATTCCGCACGTAATGACAGCAACGTTGTGAATGCACCTGCACCTGCCAGCAAGGGGAATACCAACGGCACAAGCGTGGCTTCTTTGATAGGACCTTGATTCTTGAATATTTCTACGTCAAGAATCATTTCCAATGCTAAAAAGAATATAATTATAGCCCCGGCCGTAGCAAAAGAATGGATGTCTACGTGGAATAAGGCAAGTACCCAATTACCTCCATAAAAGAAGCCAACCATTAATGCTGCCGAGATTAGCGTTGCATTTATGCAGTTGATTTTCCGTCCCGACTCCTTTAACGTTATAATAATAGGTATCGAACCGATAATATCAATTACTGCAAATAATACAATAAATGCACTACTAATTTGTTTAAAATTTATGTCAGAAAACACAAAAAAGCCCCCTTTTATTTATAATCTTGCAAAGATATAATAAAAAAAACAAAATTAGGGGCTTTTTTGTAATAATGCCGATTATTAATTGGTATTTTTGTTGTAGGCGCTTTGCGCAAAGTGTAACAAAATAGTGATGAATATGAACACAATGTATGACATTCTGTTGCAGTTACCTCTATTTCAGGGATTGTCAACTAAAGAATTTACAAGCATTCTTGAGAAAGTAAAGCTTGGTTTTAGTAGGTATCATTCAAGAGAAACCATCGTTGCGGCCGGTGATCGTTGTACCGATTTATATTTCTTGTTGAGAGGTAAGGTGGAAGTTGTGTCAACTTCTCCTTCGGGTAAAATAGTTTTCACAGAGTTTCTTGAGGCACCGGCTGTGTTTGAACCTGATGCATTGTTTAGTTTGGACGGTCACTATTTCTCTACTTATATAGGTAATAGAGAAACGCAAACAGTAAGAATGGATAAATCATACATATTCTCAGTACTTGACAAGTTTGAAATATGCCGTATGAATCTGCGTATACTGTTGAGTTGCAGAGGCATTAAACTTAATGAGAAGATTTGGAGTTATTCTCCCGACGGTGATGAACTTACCCTGTTCGGCTATATTTATGAGCGTATTCGCGTTGATCGCGGACGTAAATACATCCATGCAAAGATGGAGGATTTGTCTGCTGCAACGGCGATGAACCGTATGAGAATATCTAAAATCTTAAATGATTGGAGTGAAGCTGGTATTATCGTACTTCACAGGCAATCTTTTGAAATACCGGATTTCCAAGTATTTATGAATGCTCTGAAAAAATAAAAATAGAAGATATTATTAAGAAATAAAAAAAGGATGCCCGATGAGCATCCCTTTTTATGATAATATTTTTGTATTCTATACAAGTTTCTTGTATCCGTATGTTGCCAAGTCACCTAATTCTTCTTCAATGCGAAGTAATTGGTTGTACTTGCAAAGACGATCGGTACGGCTCATAGAACCTGTTTTGATCTGTCCTGAATTTGTAGCAACTGCGATGTCGGCAATTGTAGTATCTTCAGTTTCGCCCGAACGGTGAGAAGTTACAGTGCTATATCCGTGACGGTGAGCCATTTCGATAGCATCAAGAGTTTCGCTCAATGAACCGATTTGGTTAACTTTGATCAATATTGAATTTGCACATCCTTCTTTGATACCTTTTGACAAAAAGTCAACGTTTGTTACGAACAAGTCATCACCAACCAATTGGCAACGTTTGCCTAATTTAGCGGTGAGTTTCTTCCAGCCTTCCCAGTCGCTTTCGCTCATACCGTCTTCGATGCTGTCGATAGGATATTTGTTTACCAATTCCTCAAGATAAGCGATTTGTTCGTCAGCTGTGCGTTTTTTACCTTTTGCACCTTCAAATACCGTATAATCGTAAACTCCGTTTTTGTAATATTCGCTTGATGCGCAGTCCATTCCGATCATTACATCTTTGCCAGCTTTGTAACCTGCTGCTTCGATAGCTTTGATAATGCTCTCGATAGCATCTTCGGTACCTTCAAGATTAGGAGCGAAACCACCTTCGTCACCTACGGCAGTACTCAAGCCACGGTCTTTCAACACTTTCTTCAAAGCGTGGAATACTTCAGCACCCATGCGTAATCCTTCGCGGAAACTTGGAGCGCCTACCGGGCGAATCATGAATTCCTGGAAAGCAATAGGAGCATCACTGTGTGAACCGCCGTTGATGATGTTCATCATCGGAACAGGTAATGTGAATGTGTTTGTTCCACCTATATATCTATATAAAGGTATATCCAAATAATTGGCAGCAGCATGAGCTGCAGCTAAGGATACGCCTAAAATGGCATTGGCGCCTAATTTAGATTTTGTTTTTGTTCCGTCCAACTCAAGCATTTTTTTGTCGATGGCGCGTTGCTCCAATGTAGACATACCTATAATGGCGGGAGCGATAATGTTGTTGATATTATCAACAGCTTTTAAAACGCCTTTGCCACCGTAGCGCTTTTTATCTCCGTCGCGTAATTCCAAAGCTTCGTTTTCACCTGTAGATGCTCCTGACGGAACTGATGCGCGGCCAATTATGCCGGATTCCAATGTTACTTCAACTTCAACTGTTGGATTTCCTCTTGAGTCAAGGATTTCTCTTCCATGTACATTCTCAATAATCATTTTCTTTAAATTTAAAAGTTGATAATCTTTTCTGGTTGTAAATATACTGATAAATTTTTTTCTATTATTATAATTAGCTACTAATCGCATGTTATTTGATATATTTTAAGAGGTAATGTCAGTAAAATGCGTGCTAATATGTTTAAATCATTTTTTATTTATTGAGATAAATGTGGTGATAGATTATACTTCGATGTACCGCTTGCCCGTGTAGTTATATTGGTTAGACAAAGAAACACCAATAATATATTGTATTTCGTGTTTATGGTAATTTGAGACTCTTTATGCAATAATGAATTCTTTGAACAAGTTGTTTTAAATGTAATATATTAAAAGCAATCGTTCAAAGAATTCTTTAATTAATTATTGTCTTTTGCAGATATTAGCGGAGTTGTTCTTATTTACTTTCACATAATATACTATTGCAAAAATTTAAAATGTTATCCTTATAGCAATCCTTAATACCCCGGATTTTGTGTAATGCTTCCGTTAGACATTGTAACTTCTGATACCGGAATAGGAAATAATTCATCGCGTCCGTTTACGAAATTTATACCTTTATTGCTATTTTCTTTTTGATTACTAATTTCATATTTATCCGTTGATGTTTCAAGATTATACTTTACAAATGTTCCATTTTTTCCCATAACATCATCGATAAGAGGTTTACCGTTATCATCTTTCCAACGGCGTAAATCATATAATCTGTTATCTTCCAATGCTAATTCCAGACGACGTTCATTTCTAATTGCATCACGCAAATCTTTGCCGGTATAATAAATAGAAGCTAATTTTACACGTGCTCTTACAGTGTTTAATGCCCATTGTGCTTCGCTATCATGGCCCAATGCGTTTTCAACCTCGGCATACATCAGTAGAATATCTGCATATCGCAAAATTCTATAATTCAACGGGTTTTTGTCGCTATCGTATGGAGTAGGGCGTTCGCTTACCGGAATATACACTTTTCGAGTGCAGCGTGCCGATTTATGCTCGTCAGGCTTTACTCTATAAGGTTTTGATGCGCTCCATGCAGGATCACCAGGTACGACTGTTGCACTATCCTTTATGATTGTCCATTTTAATCGAATAGAATCTCCTGAATCGATAAATGTTTTTTCCAAATTGCTGGTAGGAATTCCCCATGCCCAACCAGAATCGTCGCGAGAACCACAAGTGACAGGTAAATGTAATCCTAAGTTGTAAGTCATATCACTATTAGTCTGTATTTCGAAAAGAGATTCTATGCTATTGTTATGATTAATATCCCAAACTTCTCCGAAATCAGGTAATAAAGCATATTCTCCACTTTTAATTACATCTTTAAGATAAGTTTCAGCTTCTTGATATTTTTCTTGATATAAATAAATTTTAGCGACTAGTCCTTCTGCTGCTCCTTTTGTTACTCTACCAATGTCTGAGCTATTATACTGACTTCGCAGTGGTAAATGTGGTATAGCCTCTAATAAGTCTTTTTCTGCTTGGGCATATACATCCGACACAGACGAGCGAGTTACACCCTTCACGTCTGTAGGCATTTGTAGGTGCAACATCAAAGGTACACTTCCAAAATTCCTTGCCAAATCAAAATACAGATAAGCTCTAATAAATTTAGCTTCGGAAACTAATCTATTTTTTAGGCTGTCATCACTTATAGTAGCCTTAGGTATATCATCAATGCACAAATTACATCTTAAAATACCTTTATAACGATATTGCCAAAAATTTTGACAGTCATTGGATGCATTATATGTATTACCGGTGTAGAATGCTAAATCACGATAGTCACCGGCATCTTGGGAGGTATTACCCATCCACATGTCATCTGTACACATATCTCCAACTATAATGAATTTTTGAGTCTGCCACCATCCTCCATTCCATAAAATTGATTGATAACATCCATTCAGTTGCTTTTCACATTGATCGGCATTCTGGAAATAAGTATTAAAATCTTCCTTCCCGATGACCGACTGGTCCAAGAAACTTGAACACGAAGAAAGGGTTAATGTATACACTAATAAGCCTAAAATATATTTTTTCATAACTTTATTCTTTATGCATTAAAAATTAATATTAAGACCAAATAAGAAAGTCCTGGGGTTAGGATAACCTTTATAGTCAATTCCTGCTTCAGTTACACTATTTCCTATAGAGGCAGACTCTGGATCCATGCCTGAATACTTCGTAATTGTGAATAAGTTTTCTGCGGAGACGGATAGACGTATAGCTACAGCTTTGATCCACTTTTTAGGGATTGTATAGCCTATCTGTAACAATTTACAACGTAGATAACTACCATTTTCAACAAAGAAAGTGGAAGGACGTATGAAATTCATATTCGAATCATTTACGGATAAACGAGGATATTTATTGCTTGTACCTTCTCCATGCCAACATTTATTATATGTTCCAGCGAATACATTCTGTCCGCTTACTCCTGAATACATAGCTTTTGTTGTATTAAAAATATCATTTCCAAAAGTTCCATAAAAGCTTGCTACAAGATCTACATTTTTATAAGAAATATTGCCGTTTATTCCCATTGTTAGATCAGGGAAAGCATTGCCGATAAACTTTCTGTCATCATCATTAATAGTTCCATCGCCATTAAGATCTTTATATATAAAATCTCCCGGTTTGGCATTGGGTTGAATTTTACTGCCATCTTTGCCAACATAGGCATCGATTTGATTCTGATTTTGGAATATTCCTTTTACTACATAACCATAGAAACGACTGATTTTAGCATATTCATTATTCTTTATAATATAGTTGCCGTTAA
>Ga0069004_10000053_pt1 | contig 13419 bp, 10 predicted proteins | sample WestPond_Cattail_2_FD_62358 | JGI IMG/M metagenome (GOLD analysis project Ga0069004, IMG submission 62358) | Wetland microbial communities from the San Francisco Bay, California, USA, that impact long-term carbon sequestration - WestPond_CattailB_D2 | ecosystem: Environmental > Aquatic > Marine...
AAAAAACATCTAGCATCAAATTTTTTTTCATGCTACATCGGATTTTTTCATGATGTTTTGGATTCGATATGTCAACCTTTTCAGTTTGTTTTTTACTGTAATTTATACAAGTTTAGGCTGAATAGTTTCAGTCATTCATCATTACAGCTGGAAATGCTTATGAATACAGGCGTTCTGAAATATGAATAGTATTATCAAATTTGTGAAATAAGGTGTTATTTCAGCATCAATCCTGAAAGTATCCTACCCGACTTTATTCCTAAACGGCGGGCAGAGAAAAAGTCTTCAGCATTGCTGTAAGTGGAAATTCCAGAACATTCTATATTCTCAGATTTTACGCCTTTTGACTGCAAAAGCATTATGTTGGCTTTCAATAAGTCGATATGATGCTTTTGTGCCAGCGTGTCAAAACATGAGATTTGCTTCATATCAAACAATGCATCGGCAAAGGCTTGATACACTTCATCGCCTATCTCAAAATCTTTTAAAGAAATTGAAGGGCCTATTGCCGCTATGATGTTTGCCGAGTTTACATTGAAATGCTTTTCCATGCAGTCGATAGTTTTTACAACTATATTGGCAACTGTTCCACGCCATCCGGCATGTGCCATTGCAATAATTTTGCAAACAGGGTCGTACATGAAAACAGGAACGCAATCGGCTGTAGAAATGCAAAGGCACAAGTCTTTGCGGTCGGTTACAAGTGCGTCAACTCCTTCCAAATCGTTTGGTGTACAAGTATTGTCTATTATTTTTATTGCCGTTCCGTGTATTTGGTGTGGAATGACAAGGTGTTTGATGCCCGTGATGTTGCACAGCCTTCTTTGGTTTTCGTTCACATCTTCAATGCTATCCCCGTTGAAAGGCGAACAATTGAATGATGCGTATTCTCCTGTGCTTACACCGCCGTGACGGGTGGTGACAAAATGAATGAGGTTTGGAAACTTTCTCAAATTTTCAAACCCCATAATATTTTTGCTATTGTTTATTTCAATCATCCTCGTTGTTGATATTGAAGCTTTCTTCATCATCGTCAGGTTCATCATCATCTTCATAATCACCAGGTAAATCCAAGTCCTCAACATCATTCATTTGAGTTTTGTTGAGATTACGATGTGCTATTTCCTCAGTCAACTGATTATCGGTCTTGTTTAGCTCACCCCAAAGTATGTCTTTGAGTTGCGGTATGTTGTAACCCGTGACTGATGATATAAAAATATGCGGTATAGACGGCAACGTAGGTTCTATTTCTTCTATCAATTCATCATCAAGCATGTCACATTTTGTGACGGCCAGCACGCGCTGCTTGTCAAGCAACTCTGGATTATATTTTTTCAGCTCGTTGAGCAGAATATTATATTCCTCTCTTATATTGTCAGCATCAGCCGGTACCATAAAAAGCAGCAACGAGTTACGCTCGATGTGACGCAAAAACCTTAATCCAAGTCCTTTACCTTCACTTGCTCCTTCAATGATACCTGGAATATCGGCCATCACGAATGACTGGTTGTCGCGATAAGGCACAATGCCCAAGTTCGGTTCCAACGTTGTAAAAGGATAATTGGCTATTTTCGGTTTTGCCGAAGACACTGCAGATAACAAAGTTGATTTACCTGCATTCGGAAATCCTACCAAACCTACATCGGCCAGCAGTTTCAATTCCATTATTACGGTCAGTTCCTTTTTCGGTTCGCCCGGTTGTGCAAAACGAGGAGTTTGCCTTGTCGACGTGCGGAAATGCCAGTTGCCCTGTCCTCCTCTGCCGCCTTTCAACAGCACATATTCCTGACCGTTGTCTGTGATGTCGGTGATGTATGCTCCTGTTTCTGCATTATACACAACAGTACCACACGGCACTTCGATGATTTTATCTTTGCCGTCTTTACCGAAACTCCTTGCATGTCCACCGTTTCCACCGCCTGTGGCAATGGCATGGCGTGAGTATCTTAAGTGAAGAAGTGTCCAATAGTTGCTGTTACCTCTTAGAATGACGTGACCGCCTCTCCCTCCGTCTCCACCGTCGGGACCGCCTTTCGGTTCGAACTTTTCATGTCGCAGATGTGCCGATCCGGCACCACCTTTGCCTGAACTGCAATATATCTTAACATAATCAACAAAATTTGATTCCGGCATATACTCCCCTTTTATTTACTTTCTTCAATTGCCTTGCAGACGTCGGCAAATATGGTTTCCAATTCTCCAAAACCTTTGATGTGCTTGTATGAGCCTTCTTTTTTATAAAAGTCTTTCAACGGAGCCGTTTGGTTATGGTAGACGGTTAAGCGTTTTTTGATTGTCTCTTCATTATCATCCGTTCTGCCGGTTTCTTTTCCGCGGTTTATAAGACGAGCCATTAATATTTCTTCAGGTACTTCCAAATCAATCATGGCGGTAATTTCCTGTCCACGCTCATTCAGCATTTTCTTTAATGCATCAGCCTGAGCTATTGTGCGTGGAAAGCCGTCGAATATCACACCTTCTTCAAAGTTTCCATTGTCAAGAACGTCAGCTAATATGTCCACCATCAGTTCATCAGGTATCAGCTGTCCGTTGTCAATATAGCCTTTAGCCGTTTTGCCGAGTTCGGTACCGTTTTTAATTTCAGCACGCAATACGTCACCGGTTGAGATATGGCCTACTTTATACTTTTTTACAATTTTCTCACTTTGTGTACCCTTCCCTGCTCCAGGAGCACCAAAGATTACGATATTAAGCATTTTTTTATTGGTCATAGTTGTTATATTATTTTTGTTTCAACGTGTATATTTCCGGTAAGTTACGTCCGTATCCGTCATAATCCAGTCCGTAGCCGACAATGAAGTCGTTAGGTATTGCAATTGCATTATAATCGATATTCAGACTAACCTTCAACTTATCAGGCTTTGTCAGCAACGTGGCAATATGAATTTCTTTTGGATTATGCATACCAAGTACTTCAAGCATGTGTTGCATTGTCACGCCGGTATCCACAATATCTTCAACTATCACCACTACACGGTCCTTTATATTTTCAGAAAGTCCCATAACATCCTTGATAACACCTGTGGAGTTTAGTCCTTGGTATGAAGCAAGTTTAACAAATGAAATTTCACTCGGGATATTTACCTTTTTCATTAAATCTGCGGCAAACATGAATGCGCCGTTAAGCACTGCCAGAAAAATGGGATTCTTGTCTTTGAAATCTCTGTTTATCTCTTCTGCAACGCGTGAAACTTCCTTGTCAATAGTTTCTGCACTGAGCGTAAGTATAAATTTCTTATCTAATATTTGAACCTCTTTCATCATTAATATTTTTTGAATAGGTTACAAATGTAAGGAATTTATCTAACACCCTTCATCATTTTCTGTAATTTTCTAGATAGGAAGAACAATATAATGGCAGCTATACCGCTCATTACAACGAAAATCATGAAGAAATCATGTAATGTGGTTATCTGGAATCCCAATATTGATTTTGATACCGTAACACCATTTTTAATCTCTGGATAGAATGAGCTTAATGCTCCGGCAAACTTGTCTGAAGCAGCATTACTTAAGAACCATACGCCCATCAACAATGATGAAAATCTTGCAGGCGACAGTTTGTTCACCAACGACAATCCGATAGGGCTTAAGCAAAGTTCGCCCATTGTGTGTATAAAGTATAAACCGACAATCCATATCATGCTGACTTTTTGTCCCGGAGCCAAGCCTTGTACACCTGCTGATATGTATAAAAATCCGAGTGAGAGCAAGAATAAACCCACGGCCTGTTTGGTTGGTGAAGCCGGTTCCTTGTCACGTTTACCGAGTGCACCCCACAGCATACTGAAAAGTGGAGCCAGTATTACGATAAATACAGGATTGCATGATTGAAAATAAGAGGTAGGTATGGTGAAACTTTTACCGAATAATGATAATGTTCTGTTTGTTTGTTCCTCAGTAAAGAATGTAAGTGAAGCGCCTGCCTGCTCGTATGCAGACCAGAAGAATATGACAAAGAATGCAATGATGAAAATTACAAGTATTCTAGAGCGTTCATCTTTTGTCAAAGTGTTATCTGTAAAAATGAACAATGGTACTACTATGGCTATTGAATAAATAAATCCTCCGATGACGTCGGCTCCAATTACTTTATTGAACAACAAGAATAATATGATTTCCAATAAAGCCCACAGCAACATTTGTACTATTCCGCGAGATTTCGGGCGTTTACCCTTGTCGGCATCCATTGTCGGATCTTTTTTCTCAGGTTTTGTACCGATTTGTACACCCTCCGGTGTAATTAAATATTTGTTTTTAAGAGCGACGAATACGCTTACACCCACTAACATGCCGATACCGGCCAAAAAGAATCCCCATTTGTAATCGGCAGGGTTGCCAGTGTCGCCTAGAGCACCGCAAGCAAGCGGAGCTAAGAATGCGCCAACGTTGATGCCCATATAAAAGATTGTGAAAGCCGAATCCTTACGTTTATCCTGCGGTTCATATAAGTCACCTACCATTGTGGAAATATTTGGCTTGAAGAAACCGTTACCGAATATCAACAATCCCAATCCTATAAACAATAATATAGTAGCCAGTCCGTGAGTAGTATAAAATAAGGCGCTGAAGAACATAAAGAACTGTCCGAGCGCCATTACCAATCCACCGAAAATGATAGAGTGACGATTACCCCAATAACGGTCGGCAACATAGCCGCCTATCAGCGGAGTTAAATAAACCAATCCCTGATAACTTCCGTAAATAGTTGACGTTGTATCCTTGTTGAAAAGCATGGCATTTAAAAGAAATAACGAGAACAATGCTCGCATGCCATAATAACTGAATCGTTCCCACATTTCTGTGACGAACAATAAATATAGGCCCTTCGGGTGCCCTTTCTGTGTACTCATACAGTTTATGTTTTATAAATTATCCAATTTTTGGACGCGAAAGTAAATAAAAAGTATTAGAAACCAGCATATTTTCTGCATTTTTTATAAAATACTTGCATTTTGTTTGTATAAATGAGCAAAATAGTATTCTTAACGAATAATATCTATAGTCAATCCTTTTAGATTAATATTGGCATTTTTGATGTCCAAATCCTTTTTGGCTTTGATATGGCAGTTTTCGAATGTGAATGTTTTTTCGTCGAACGGAGATTCTTTATATCCATGTATTATACCTGCCGAATCGGCTGTTCCCATGATGTTCTTAAAGTGAATATTCCGTAACTGTGTCAGTGGATGGTATGCCGGTGCCAGCGGTGGTACCATTCGCCACTCCATGTCAATATCAAATGCGTTTCGTACTTTGTTTATGGTGATGTCTTCAAAAGTGATGTTCTCAACTACTCCACCTCTGCCGGGTTGGCTTTTGAAGCGTACAGGATTCCAATTTTCGTTATCTATTGTGCATGAGCGTACCGTTACGTTGCGAATGCAACCTGAAATTTCACTTCCCATTGCCACACCGCCGTGTCCGTATGCAAAATGGCAATTTTCTATTAATATGTTTTCGCTTGGGATGCCTACACGCCGCCCGTCTTCGTCGCGTCCTGATTTGATGGAAATGCAGTCGTCGTATGTTGTGATATGTACTCCTTTAATCACAATGTTGCTTGATGAATCAACGTCTATTCCGTCGGAACTTGGAATGTAGTCGTCGGCTTTGATACTCACCCCGTCAACAGTGAATCCTTTAGTATAAAGTATATGTAAGCACCATAATGCTTGATTTGTCATTTTGATTCCTGATATTTCTCCACCGGGGCAGTCTGTGAATGTGATTAATTTCGGACGTCCGTATCGGTCGATTTTTACTTTCTTCCATTCCAAACCTTTACCGTCAACGGTGCCATCTCCAAATACTCTTACGTCATCGTCATGCGTGAAGTTGAGGAAAGCCGAACGCCATAACCCCTCTACGCCTTCGGCGCGCGTTGCGATTATGGGGAAATCGTCAGGATTTGTAGTACTGACGAGCTTTGCTCCTTTTTCCAATTCAAGATCCACGCCACGTGAAAAGAAAAGTGCACCGCTGACATAGGTCCCGGAAGGTATGATCACCTTACCGCCACCTTCATTTGCGGTTTTGTCAATTACACTTTGCAAAGCATGAGTTTCCACACTGCCGTTGCCTTTTACTCCGTAATCTTTTATATTATAGGTGTTTGTACTCTTTTCAATGGAAATTATTTTTGTTCCCCATTCTTCCAATTTGATATTTAATCGTGTGCAATTATCAACATAGGTTGCGTTCATCGGGTGAATTGTGCCGCTTGCTGCATTCCATTCGTTAACCGTACCGACTTTATTGAAGTCAACCGTTAAGTTTGCGGGAGTACGGCTTTCGTTGAAGATGAAGTATAAATCGCCTTCAGATGTTATTCTGTGTATATACCTTATAGAATCATTATTTGAAGAAACAATTTTAAGTTCAGGCTTTGGCATGGCATTATTTACATAATCCGTCCATTCAACCCGCGGTTCGTAAATGCTATTTGGCATATCCGGAATTGGTAGTGGTTCGGTGAAACTTTTATCAACCAATGAATACGGTTTTCTACCCCAGAATAATACTTTTCCACCCTCCGATGCAAACTTTTCAATGTTGTTCCATGCATCTTTTGAAATTACATCGGCAGACGGGATAATGAGTGTGTAATAACGTTGTCCGCTTTTATTTTCAAAATATCCCGGGCCTACTTTTAAAGCATCTTTGAAAGCATCATCATTGATGTAATCGAAATCTTTTTGGCGTTGCAGTAGCATGTGTGAGATTTTTACAACATCCAGGTATACCTGATTATTGCCGAGCCACATTGTAGATACCGGATAGTAAATTGCTATTTTTGCTCCGGGTTTCCCTTGTGTCATCAAATACGTTGTTCGGTTAGTATAATCGTTCAGTTCTTTCATACCCGGCGCACTCATCCATGTCTGCATCTTTGATCCGCTTGCCCAATACATAAACTCGAAAAAGTTGATGCCTCTTGCTATTTGATAATCTACAACAAATTTAGCCTGTGGAATGGTAGGTTCGGGTTTATATGCAGCAAAACTTTCACTGAAAGCTCTCGGTTTGCCGTAAACATGTGCTACGGATGAAGCTTGTTTTGGAAAATTATTCTCGACTCCCGGCCATATCTGGTTCCATATTGCATCTATACCGGGAACTTGCACTTTGCTGAGGTCACGAAAGAAGTCACCTTCTGAAACGACACATTTGGGCATTTCGTCGTCGTGGTTCAAATGTGTAATGTGCTCCACACCGTTAGCTTTACACCAGTCGGCTTGTTGACCGAAGAAGTTTGTGGCAAACAGCTTTGACCATACATCCCAATAATCGGCTTTTACACGTTGCTCTTCAATAGTGGGTATCTTTGTGAAAAAAGAAGCCAAATAAGGTGTAGGATCATATCCTTTTACATTTTTAAATGTGTCGATGATTGACGGAGTCCACGGTATGTGTGCAAAATCAGGTTCATCTCCTCTAAAACCCAGTACGGTTGTACCTAATTCTTTACCGAGATATTTTTTATATTGTTCATGTGTCCATTGTATGAATTGCCTTACAGCTTTAGGGTTCAAATAATCGCATAACGAATTAGATGTATCTTTCCCACCTGTAGGATTATTAACACATCGTGTTGCAGATGTTCTGAAATCGTTTTTAACAAGAAGAATATCCCAATCGTCGAGTCCGGCATTGAAATTGATTTTTCCGTTTTTCACAGCAACCGTCCTGTCGGGTTTACCGGAGCGGTTTATTGCTACTGCACTCAGTACGCCGTCAGGTATGTCTTTATCAATATATTCCCCTCTTTTTACGCTTATTTTATCGCATACAACAAGAGCTTGCATACGCAAGTCAGGTCGTTCCTCCGAAAATTTTCCGCCGGCAAATCCGCTTGGGTATTTGCCTTCATCAATAATCCATACTTTCAATCCTCTTTTCTTTGCTTCAAGCACTCCGGTACGCACAGCCTTGAACCATCCGTCAGATAAATACTTATATGGCATATTGTATCCTGCTTCTATTATTACAGCGCGGAAACCTTTCTTTTTTATTGAGTCCAAGTCGTTGCAAATGGTCTTTTTATTCATGTTGCCGTTCCATCCCCATATAACATGATTTATGCAATTAGCCGGAGGAGTCACAAAATGTTCCTTCAATTGGGCTTTTGAGCCATAACTTAAAAACATTAGGAATAAAAATAAGTAAACTATCTTTTTCATGGTTTTGTATTTCTTATTTCCTACAAAGGTAGTTTACTTATAGTTATGTTTCATGCACTATTATTCATTTTACATGGTATATTGTTCAAAATAAATGTTTTGATATTCTTTTTCATATAAATCAATTACTCTTGCGATAACTCAACACAGCCCACGTATTGAAACCTATGGCAAAGATTGACAATGCTATTAATTGCTCAGCAATGTCCGTAACGCTGCTGCCTCTGAGAAATACCATGCGTGCTATTTGTATAAAATATTTCAGAGGATTCAGTACGTTAATATCTTGTGCCCATTGCGGCATGCTTTGTATCGGCGTTAGCAAACCGCTCATCATCATAAATACTATCATGCAAAACCACATCACAAACATGGCTTGTTGCATGTTGTCTGAGTTGTTTGAGATAATCAATCCCAATCCGGATACGGCTAAGACAAATATGGATGCGCCTAAATATATAACACCTAAATTGCCTACCGGAACGAAACCGTATATAGCCCATGCCATGATAAAACATATTGTGAGTACTACAAAACCAATTACCCAATACGGTATTAGTTTGGCTATAATAAAAGTGAATTTATTTACAGGTGTGACATTTATTTGATCCATTGTACCGACTTCTTTTTCTTTTACTATATTGAGTGCCGGCAAAAAACCGCAAAGAGCTATAAGTATCATGGCCACCAATCCCGGAACCATGAAGAGTTTGTAATCTTGATGTTTATTGTAGAGGTATGTAACGTCTATTGGAATAGACGATTTGTTTTGATTGCTAACGATAGAGGATAAATATGAAATTCCCAACGAACCCTTTACGGCATTTACCGAATTGGCTGCAATCCATACATGTGCCGGTTCATTAAGTGAAAGGTAGCGTTCCAAGTGAGGTGGAATTACCAACAGTATATCCGCCCTGTCCGATTCTACTTCTTTCAACCCTTCATAATATGTGCCCTTGGTAGAAGTCAACTTAAAGTAAGTGGATGCTTCAATGCGGTTTACAAGCCGTTCGGAATATACAGAATGGTCATTGTCAATTACACACAGGTTGAGATTGCTGATGTCCGAGTTTGCGGCAAATGGCATAAATATCATGATAAGTATCGGATACATCACTATCATTCGCGGCATGAACTTGCTACGAAACATCTGCTTGAATTCTTTTTCTATCAAATATTTAATCATGCCAATCTATTTTTAAATGTTTTGAGACTTGCTGTCAACAGTATGGCAAGCATGCCGGTCAAGACTAAAATTTCTTTGAATACATATTGTAGTCCCACACCTTCAATCATCACCTTGCGCATGGCTTGTATATACCATCGTGCAGGCATTGCACATGAAAGCCATTGCAGTACCTTTGGCATACTTTCTACAGGAAACACCATGCCGGATAAGAATACTGTTGGCATCATCAACATAAGTCCGCTCATCATCATGGCCAACACCTGAGTATTGGCAACATTCGATATTAACAGTCCTATGAATAGCGTTACCATAATAAACAGGAAAGACACACCGAATAATAATCCTAAATTTCCGGCAATAGGTACATGCAACAAATAAACGGAGAGCAATAGAATAGTGAGAAGATTTGCAAGGGATAATACCATATATGGCACCATTTTTGCTAAAATAATAAAGATAGGACGCATAGGAGAAACAAGCAAAACCTCCATAGTTCCATTCTCTTTTTCGCGTACGATAGAAATGGATGTCATCATGGCACATAATAGCATAAGTATCATTCCCATTACACCCGGAACAAAGTTATATGAGCTTTTCATTTGCGGATTATAAAGCAATTGTATATTTGGAATCACACTTTGTACAGCTTTAGCCGGTTGCTGTTTCTGCGAACTCGTAATTATACTGCTTGCATAGTTATATCCCATCCGTGCCATATTCGGGTCGCTACCGTCCAACAGCAATTGCATGTGTGTACTGCTGTCATTTGGCAGTTTGGCGGCGAAACGCGGTGGAAATATCAAAGCCATATCTATTTCATTCTTTTTGAATGCAGCATCTGCCTGGTCGGCATTGCTTATATTGCGTACTACTTTAAAGTATTGGCTTGAATTTATTTCGTTGGTTATGCGGTGGGTCAACTCATCTTGCGAAGGATCGAGCACTGCCACGCGATCATTATTAAGGTCGGTGGATAATGCGAACCCGAACAAAATAATCTGAATTATCGGAATACCCAACAGAATGAGTACCGTACGCCGGTCGCGAAATATATGGCGAAATTCTTTTCGAATAAAAGAACGGAACTGTTTCATTGTTTAATCGGATTTACGCACCGCATCGCGGGCAAGTTTTGTGAATACATCATCCATTGTAGTGGCATCAAATTGACGTTTTAATTCTTTAGGCGTATCAAGTGCCTTGATGCGTCCGTCAACCATAATGGAAATGCGGTTGCAATATTCTGCTTCGTCCATATAATGTGTTGTGACGAAAACCGTAATTCCTCTATCGGCGGCATCATAAATAAGTTGCCAAAATTGTCGGCGCGTGGCAGGGTCTACTCCTCCTGTCGGTTCGTCGAGGAATACGATGCTCGGTTCATGAAATATTGACACGGAGAAAGCTAATTTCTGTTTCCATCCTATCGGTAGGCTTTTTACAATAGTGTTACGTTCGGCCGTAAAATTCAGTTTCTCCAATAACTCATCCGTTTTACGGGCTATTTCTTTATCTTTCATACCATAAATGCCGGCAAATAGGCGAATATTTTCCCACACCTTAAGATCCTCGTAAAGAGAGAATTTTTGACTCATATAACCTATGTGCTTCTTCACATCTTCCGACTGAGTCGTGATGTCGAAACCTCCTACCGTACCTTTGCCGTCTGTTGGGATGCTTAATCCGCAAAGCATACGCATGGCAGTAGTTTTTCCAGCTCCGTTTGCGCCTAGAAAACCGAATATTTCGCCCTTGTGCACTTCAAATGATATATTGTCCACAGCAGTAAACGAGCCGAAACGTTTTGTCAAGCCTTCAACTTTAATTGCCGGTTTCTCTTCACCTTTGGCAGAATCACGTGTTAAGGTAGGCGGACAAAGAATATCTTTGAATTGTTCCAAGATTCGATCTGGTGTGTTTATACCTTTTATTATGCCTTCATTAATGAAAGCTATGCGGTCACAACGTGTAGCTTCGTCCATAAACGGAGTGGAGACAAGTATGGTTATTCCTCCTTTTTTGAGCTGCCCGAGTATGTCCCAGAATTCTTTGCGGGAAACCGGATCGACGCCCGTTGTCGGTTCGTCAAGGAAAAGTACGGAAGGCTTATGAATTAAAGCGCAACAAAGAGCCAATTTCTGTTTCATGCCGCCGGACAACTTACCTGCACGTCGCTTTGAAAAAGGTTTTATCTGTTCATAAATATCTTTTATCAAATCGTAATTTGCCTCAATAGTGGTGTTGAATACCGTAGCAAACAATTTAAGATTTTCGGCTACCGTCAAATCTTGATATAACGAGAATTTGCCCGGCATGTACCCTACTCGTGAACGTATCTTTTTGTAATCATGTACTACATCAAATCCATCCACTGAGGCCGAACCTTTATCGGCTATCAGCAACGTTGTGAGTATGCGGAATATGGATGTTTTTCCGGCTCCGTCTGGACCGATTAATCCGAACATTTCGCCTTGCTCCACATTGAATGACACGTCTTTTAAGGCTTGTACCGTGCCGTAGTTTTTGTTAATATGATTAACTTCGAGTGCGTACATTATTTCAATTTTACTTCACCGTACATTCCTAACTTGATGTAACCGTCATTTTTTACCGATACTTTAATTGCATATACCAGATTGGCACGTTCGTCATCGGTTTGAATTGTTTTAGGTGTAAACTCCGATTGAGATGCAATATATGTAACAGTGCCTTGGTATGTTTTGCGTTTATTATTGCCATAGTCGGCATATACCGTAACAGGCATGCCGAGTCTCACATTCCGTAATTGTTCGGATGTGATATATGCACGCAGATATACTTTATTCATGTCGGCCATTTTGAAAAGCGGGCGTCCCGGAGTGGCCAATTCGCCTGCTTGGGCATATTTGTCCAACACTGTACCTGATACAGGGCATACTATATGGCATTTATTCAATTGGTCAATCACTTGTCGGCGTTCCAAATCAACTGACGAACCCTGTTGGTTTAAGCTTTCCGAACTTTTGTTCATTGAAGAAAGCTGTGCATCTACTTGTCTGTGCAGCAGAGCCAACTGCTCGTTGTAGTCGTCAAGTTGTTTGGTGTTAGCTGCACCGTCTTTCAACAAACGAACAATGCGTTGCTTTTCTCTTTCAGCAGTAGCTATTTGTTGTTTCAATATAGCTATTTGTATATGTGTATTAGGCTTTTGCCATTTGAGAGATTGTTGCGATGCTCCCAATTCCAGAGCTTTCAACCATAATTGCGTGGTGTCGGTTACGGCCACCAAGTCGCCTTCATTTACATTACTTCCCTCTTCTACATTCAGAAAAAGCAGTCTACCTTGTGATTCGGATGATATTGTTACTTCGGTAGCTTCAAAAGCACCGGTGGCATCACACTCTTTTTGTTTATTACAGGAAGCCAGCAACAATGCGGCAGCTGCAAGCGGCAAAAATTTAATGTATTTCATGTTCTTTATTTATTATTCGTTACATATTTCATTTCGTAAATATCCGACAATAATTGGATATTGTGTAAAGCCTTTGTTTGACGAGCCTGATCTTTTGCGTTAATCATCCGCAGCATTTCCGTTTCAGCAAGCGTACCTTGGTTTAATTTGGTTTCGTTTACCTTGCATATACGTTCGCGCAATGCAATGATCTCATCATCATCTTGCATTTGGTGGCGCATGGCAGCAATGTTACCCATTTGTTGAGCGGATTGCATGTTTGTGTTAAATAAGAACAAATCGCGTGCATTATTTATTTCGCTCTGTTTGTTATTCAATAAAGCCCTATCGTTCTTTTTTGTATAAAGTGCTCCGATGCTCCATGATAATTGTACTCCTACCAAATAATATCCGTGGAAGTCGTTGTTCAGCATGTTCAATCCCGGTCGTCCGTAACCTCCCTGGGCGATTAAATTTATTTGTGGACGCATAGATGCATCAAGAACTTGTCGTTTCCACTTCAATTGTTGTTCTTGAACGGAGAATAATTGTAATTCAGGACGATTGATGTCTGCTGATGTTTCAGTATCCAC
>Ga0069004_10000056_pt1 | contig 12982 bp, 13 predicted proteins | sample WestPond_Cattail_2_FD_62358 | JGI IMG/M metagenome (GOLD analysis project Ga0069004, IMG submission 62358) | Wetland microbial communities from the San Francisco Bay, California, USA, that impact long-term carbon sequestration - WestPond_CattailB_D2 | ecosystem: Environmental > Aquatic > Marine...
GTACCATCCCGTTGCGCTGAACCATGGAACGGTTTCGGGCGAAGATTCGTTCCATTTGCCTTCGGTCTCTTTTTGAGGTGTGCGAGTAGCTATTTTAGGAACTGTGACAAAGTGTATCTTATCTTTGTATTGACCCGCGAAAACTATTTCTTCATTGGCTCCGCTTACAGGACAATTGGTGAATCCGTTCATCGGCATTTCCATGTTCGATTGCCCTGAAGTAAACCATACTTCACCTATGAGTATGTTTTTGAGAATGATGCTTTCGCTTTTACCTCGTTGCATGCCTGAGAACGTGATGCTTTCTTTTGCGTAAGAGCCTTTCGGGGTAGGCACGGATACTGTCCATGAACTGTCTGCCGATGCGGTGGCTGTTATGGGGGCTTTGTCCCATGAGCATTTTACTTTTATCGTTTCACCCGGCGTTGCCCAACCCCAGAGACGGGCTTTTGTGTTTTGTTGCAACACCATGTTGTCACTCATGATTTGAGGTAAACGTATCTTTGCATTTACCTGCGGACATAAGATTAACAGACTTACCGCCAGAGACGTGATTATTCTTGTTTTCATACATTTATGTTTTAAGATACGTCAAAGGTATGAAAAAAAAGTATTGTTGCTTCAATTTATCTTTTTAAAATAATCCAAATGATTATCGGTGCCCCGAATATGGCTGTGACGGAGTTGATTGGCAATGTGATGTTGCCGCCTGGAAGTTGCGAAATAACATCGCACAGGAGCATTACGATTGCTCCGCATAGTATGCTTACCGGAAGTGTTTTGCGGTGAATGTCGCTACGCAGTAACAGGCGCGTGAGATGAGGGATGGTGATGCCGATGAATGCTATTGGGCCGGTGAAGGCTGTGCAAGTGCCGGTGAGAAGTGCAGTGATGGCTATGATGATGATGCGTAATTTCTTTACGTCGGTGCCCAGGCTTACGGCGTAGTTGTCGCCGAGTATGAGAGTGTCGAGGTGTTTGTGCAGTAATAATGAGCCGATTAGCCCGATGACAATGATTGTTGCCATGATGCCGATGCTGTTCCATCCTACGGCTGACAAGCTGCCGAAAGTCCATGTGATGAACAGTTTGAGGATGTTAGGGTTTGCCATGCTTTGCAGAATGCTTACAATTGCTCCTGTGAAATACCCGAACATCAAGCCTACAATGAGCAGAGTGGCTGAATGCGTTACGCGCATGGATACGAATATCACCAGTAGCATGACGATGGCTGCACCTATGATGGCGGCTGCCACTTGTCCCCAATTGCCTAATATGAATGTCGGCAAAAAGCCTGCTCCTAAAGTAAGCAAGGCAACGCCAAGGCTTGCTCCGGAGGTTACTCCCAATACGTCCGGCCCTGCTAGCGGATTGCGAAACAATGTCTGCATCAGTACGCCGCTCACCGATAGTGATGCTCCGGCAAGAATAGCCGTCAATGCCTTTGGTATGCGGTAGTCGAGAATAATAGCCCGCGTGATGTCATCTCCGTGCCCCAGGAAAGCTTCCAGTATTTGACTCGTTTTAAAGTTGACACTGCCGAGGGCTATGTCAAGGATGAAACTTACTATGAAGATGACCGACAGTATGGCTATTTTCTTTTTCATCTACGAAAGTTTTTTGAGATACACCGGCTTGTAACCGGGTAACAGGGTAGGGTGCAATGTTTTTATCAGGTCTTTGAGCAGAATATCGGGATGCGACACGGCACTTTCCCAATAGTCGTTGCCTCCGGTGCCGTTCATCCTGTTGTTCCAATTGTAGACTTGCCTGTTTTTGAAGGCTGTGAACAATGTGTATTGCGGATTTTTTGCCTGTAAGTCGTGAAGGGTGTTTTCCTGGGCAGCTATCCATATTTGTGCTTTACCGAATTGCACTAGTGCTTTTTCAATGGTGGAGTTGATGCTGCCTGTGGTTGTGTCGGATGCAAAATAGTAACTGCCTTTGGCATCGTAAATCAAGCGGGCATTGAAACTGCGTCCGCCCGGCATCGACCATGAACCTCTGAAATCTTCGCCTACAAGTATGCTTGGAGCATCTTTTGCTTTGGCTGCAACGCTTTTTGCCTCTTGATAATTTTTTACGATATCGGCAAACAACTTGTTGGCAACATCCTGTTTGTCCTCGAATGCTGCAATAAACTTAATCCATTCGGCACGGCCGAGCGGCGTTTCTTCCATCCACTCGAAATTGTAGAATGCAGGTATGCCGCTTTGTGTGAAACGCTTCACGTTGATGTCATCGGCATTATAACTGGTGGTCATGATGCCTTCGGGCTTCAAGGCCAGCGTCTGTTCGACGTTGAGATTATTGGAGTCGCCCAAGTCCTTGATGTGTCCGCTTTTTACACCGGATAATATTTCAGGTGAATAGATGTAGCGTGTACTGCATGTGCCTACGATTACGTCAAGACTGCCAATTTCTCTGAGCGGCTCAAAGTATGTGGCGGAATTGGCCACCAACCGTTTAACGGGGATTTTCACCTTGATGCCGTCTTTGGGTACTGCCGTTGAATTGTTGCGCACCAGGTAATACTTGGCATATATCTCGTTGCTTTTCCACGGATTGAACACGATGACGGTGGTATAGTGCTGCGTGTTTGTGATTGTGAAGCCCTTGGCATATTGTTTGCCGGGCTGTATATCGCCGGCTGTTTGGCCGTTGTTGGTGTGGCAGGCTGTGAGTATGAGCAAGCTTGACAACCAAAATAATAAAGTTCTTCTCATTGTTTGTCTTTTTTTATTCTTTCGTTGATAAGTTGCATCACCGCCTCTTCATCTTCAGGATGAAACCAGTGTATATCGGTGTCGCGTTTGAACCATGTTATTTGTTTCTTGGCATACACGCGGGTATTCTTTTTGATGCGTTCCACAGCCATCGGCAACTCCCATTCACCGTCAATGACTTTGAACAGTTCCTTGTAGCCGACGGTATTGAGAGAGTTGAGTTGGCGTTGCGGATATACGCGTTTTGCTTCATCCATGAATCCATGTTTCATCATTTGGTCGACCCGAAGGTTGATGCGCTCGAACAGTTCGGCACGGGGACGATTGAGCCCTATCTTCAATATGTCGAATGTGCGTTGTTTCTTGGTATGTGAACGTAATGAAGTGTATGTCCTGCCGGTTTGGCGGATGATTTCAAGAGCGTGGATAACACGCTTATAGTTTTGTAAGTCTACTATTCGGTAGTATTCGGGGTCGGATTTTTTCAGTTCCGTTTGCAAAGCCTCCAGTCCGTCACGCCAGTAATGTTCGTATACGTCCCGGCGTATATCATCAGTGACTGTTGGTATATCGTCAATGCCGTTGCAAACAGCATCTACATACATCATGCTGCCACCCGTCATCAGTGCGTATGGGTGCTTTATAAATAGCTCGTCATCAAGCAGATGCAGCACGTCTTGTTCATATTGTGCCGCGCTGTAATAGTCGCTTAGCTTAAGAGTGCCGACGAAATAATGTTTGACCTTTGCTTGTTGTTCAGGTGTAGGTGAAGCCGTACCTATGGGTATTTCAGCATATAATTGCCTTGAATCCGACGATATAACAGGTATATCCAGCTTGGCTGCTATGTGCAAACCCAAGTCTGTTTTGCCGACACCGGTAGGACCTACAAGAACAATAAGCAAAGGTTTCATAGGTTACAACAAGTCGTTGCCGCCTTCTCCTTCTTCGATATTGAAATTGTCGGAACTGATGTCGTCGTCATTGTATGACTCGCTGCCATAGAAGTCGTCATCCAGTTCTTCACGATTAACGCTAGTGTTTAAGTTTGCCTCGTTGAAGTCCATGATTTGTTTTGGCGGCACACCTTCGGACTTTGAGCAAAGTGTTTCTTTCAAGTTTTTACCGGTAATAATTTCAGACAGTTCGATGAAGAACGCGCGTTCCGTCATGTAGTCGAAAACATAGCGCAACTTTTGTTTTTCATCTTCAATCAAGTCGCTAAGTTTCGTGTCACGCATAAGGTAAATGTCATCTTCGGATGAACTGCCCATATCTTCTAACGTTATTTCCTTTTCCTTATCCCAGTTATCGTCGCAAATGATGAATGAAGTCATTTCTTTTGCTGAAAAATCGGTACATTTTGTTATCGCTAAGTGAAGATCATAGAATGTGGCATCAGAATCGATTTGAATTTCCCTGAGAAATCCGTCTACCTCATCACTAATGATTGTAAATCTGTAAATCATAATACTAAGTTTATTTGATAATACCTCTTTTTGAGTTTGATACAAAGTCGATGATATATTCAATTTCCTTGCTCATCGGTACTTCTTGCTTAATCTTTTCGAGTGCCTGACTTACATTAAACGCACTTTGATAAATGAAACGGTAAGCATTGTGGATGTTTTCAATAGTCTCATTGCTGAAACCGTGGCGGCGTAGTCCTATTATGTTGACTCCGGCATATTCGATAGGGTCGCGACCTGCGATGATATATGGCGGGATGTCCTTGCTGAAACGTGAACCTCCCTGAATCATTACAAGGCTTCCCACATGGCAGAACTGGTGGCTGAGTACAGCGGCACTGATGATGGCATCATCGTCGATGACGGCTTCTCCGCCCAATTTAGTACTGTTGCCTATGATGCAATTATTACCGACCGAAATGTCATGAGCCACATGCATATTTTCCATTAACAGGTTGTTGTTGCCAACAATTGTTCTTCCTTTGGCTTTTGTACCGCGATTAATAGTGACATTCTCACGTATACGATTAAAATCACCTATCTCTGCCGTCGTATCCTCTCCGTCGAACTTCAAGTCTTGCGGGATGGCACCGATGACCGCTCCGGGAAAGATTTGATTGTTGTTACCAATGCGCGAACCTTCCAAAATGGTAACGTTTGGCATTATTTTGTTGTTGTCACCGATAATTACATTTTTATCAATAAATACGAATGGAGCGATGTCATTATTTTTTCCAATAACTGCTTCCGGATCAATGTATGCTAAAGGGCTAATCATTTATTATTTTATTTGTTTTTTACTATTTGTGCCATGAATTCTGCTTCACACACTATTTTCTCTCCTACGAATGCATATCCTTTCATTGATGATATGCCGCGGCGTATTGGTTCGATCAACATCAAAAGGAATAACAGTGTGTCACCGGGAACTACTTTTTGTCGGAATTTTACATTGTCGATTTTCATAAAATAAGTTGAATAACGTTCAGGGTCTTCAACTGTGTTCAATACTAGCAAACCTCCTGTTTGTGCCATTGCTTCAACCTGCAGAACTCCGGGCATAACCGGCTCTTGCGGAAAATGGCCTGTAAAGAACGGCTCGTTTACGGTTACATTTTTTACACCTATAATATATTTAGGACCTATTTCGATAATCTTATCCACCAACAACATTGGATAGCGGTGGGGAAGCAACTGGCGTATGCGGTTGATGTCCATAACAGGCTCTTTGTTACAGTCGTATACAGGTGGTTGCACTTCGTGAAGACGCATATATTTGCGTACGGCACGAGCGAACTTGTTATTTATTGTATGTCCTGGGCGGTATGCTATGATTCTGCCTTGAATTGGTTTACCTATCAAAGCCATATCTCCCATAATATCCAAGAGTTTGTGGCGTGCAGGTTCGTTTACCCAAACAAGAGGTTTGTGGTTGAGATAGCCTAATTCTTCGGCATCCTGATGGTCAACCTTCATGATGTCGGCCAATTTGTCAAGTTGCTCTTGCTTCATTTTACGCTCATAAATCACGATAGCATTGTCAAGGTCGCCGCCTTTTATCAGGTTGGCGCCTAGTAGCGGTTCTATGTCACGTACAAACACGAAAGTACGTGCTGCTGCAATTTCTTTCGGGAAATCTTTTATATGTTCGAGTGAAGCGAATTGGTTGGAGATAATAGCCGAATCATAATCAATATGTACATCTATGCTGAATTCATCATCAGGTAATACTATAATTTCAGCACCGGTATTCTCATCTTTGAATTCTATTTTGTGGCGAATGATGTACACATCTCTTTCTGCATTTTGTTCAACAGTACCAACACGTTCGATTTCTTTTACGTATTCGATGGAACTGCCGTCAAGGATAGGAAATTCAGGTCCGGTAACTTGTATTAAACAATTATCTATTCCCGTGGCGAAAAGTGCTGCCATTCCGTGCTCCACAGTGCTGACTTTTACATTGTTTTGTCCAAGTACGGTGCCGCGTGTCGTCTCGATCACATGGTCGGCAACAGCTTCTATAATAGGTTGACCTTCAAGGTCGGTACGTTGAATCTTATATCCATGGTTCTCAGGAGCCGGAAGGAACGTAACCGTAAGATTCAGTCCTGTATGTAGACCTTTTCCACTTAATGAGAAGCTCTCTTTTAGTGTTTTTTGTTTCAACATATTATTTGTTATTTAATTGTTTCTTCAATTCTTCGATTTCTCTTTTCATCATATTCACTTGTGAAAACATTTCAGGTAACTGCTTGAAAACGGCAGATGACTTGAAATATGTTTTAGGATCTATGGCAGGTGTACCGATCAATGTCTTATTATCACGTATATTATTATGCACACCTGATTGTGCCCCCAAGTCCACATGACTGCCTATTTTGATATGCCCTGCAACTCCAACTTGTCCGCCGAACATGCACCAATCACCTACTTCGGTAGAGCCTGCTACACCGCATTGCGACGCCATAACCGTATTTGCGCCTATTTTATCATTATGGGCAATTTGAACGAGATTGTCAAGTTTAGTGCCTTTATGTATAATTGTTTCTCCCATTGTGGCGCGGTCTACGCATGTATTGGCACCTATTTCCACATTATCTTCAATAACAACTTTACCGATTTGTGGTATCTTTTGGTATCCTTCGGCAGTAGGCGCAAACCCGAAACCGTCGGCTCCGATGACACAACCTGAGTGCAGGATACATTCGTTGCCTATCTCACAATGATGGTATACGGTGACATTGGCGTTGAGCGTAGTGTGCTTTCCTATCTTTGATTTGACTCCTACAACGGCATGGCTGTATATTTGAGCACAGTCGCCTATTTCTGCTTCGGCACCAATGAACGCGAACGGTTCGATGTAAACATCATTACCTATTTTAGCTGTTGCATCTACGTATGCTAATGACGAAATACCCTTTTTGGGAGGATTTGTCATGTTGTAGTATATTTGCAGCAATTGAGCCAATGCTTCGTATGCATTGTCAACTTTTATAAGTGTTGCTTCCACTTTCTCTTCAGGAGCAAAGTCTTTATTTATCAATACAACGCTTGCTTTAGTGGTGTAAAGATAATGCGTATATTTGGGATTTGACAAGAAAGAAATGCTTCCTTCCGTGCCTTCTTCTATTTTAGAAAAAGTATGAATGGATGCGTTCTCATTTCCTACTATTTCTCCATTAATAAGTTGAGCTATTTGTTTTGCTGTAATTTCCATATTAACATGTATTACTAAATTTGCAAATTTCGTGTTTTTTTGAGTAATGAGCAAATTTTATGCTATTATATTCTTTAATTGGATAGCCATTTCTTCTTGAAGTTCTTTTGCTGCATTGCGAGCTTCTTTGGCGAAGTTTTCGCCATTGCCGGCATAGATAATGCCGCGTGAGGAATTAACTATTAATCCGCACTGTGCGTTCATTCCGTATTTGCAGACTTCTTCGAGCGATCCGCCTTGTGCTCCGACACCAGGTACAAGCAGAAAATGATTGGGTGCTATTTTGCGAATGTTTTCAAACAGTTTGCCTTGAGTGGCACCAACTACATACATCAGTTGCTCATCCGTACCCCATGCCTGCGATTTCGACAGCACGTTTTCAAACAACCGCTTGCCTTCATTGTCGTTAAGCATCTGGAAGTCGTGTGAACCTTTGTTGCTTGTTAGTGCCAAGAGTATGACCCATTTGTCGGGATAACTCAGGAATGGTGTTACGCTGTCTTCACCCATGTATGGAGCCACTGTAACGGCATCAACGTCCATCTCTTCAAAAAATGAATGCGCATACATGGCTGATGTATTGCCTATATCACCTCGTTTGGCATCGGCAATTATGAATTGATCGGGACAGTTTGCACGGATATATTTGATTGTTTTATATAATGTAGTCCACCCCTTTAATCCCATACTTTCGTAAAAGGCCAAGTTGGTTTTGTAAGCAATGCATAAATCGTGTGTGGCATCGATAATAGCTTTGTTGAAAGCGAAACCCGGGTCATCTTCTTTTAAAAGAATTTGCGGAATCTTTTCAATATCGGTGTCTAATCCGATGCACAGAAATGTTTGTTTCTTTTTTATATTTTCAAATAACTGTTTTTTATTCATGGTTCATTGTTGAGTTATAACTTATTTTCTTTTAGTCGTTCGGCATTTTCAGCCACGATTAAGTGATCTATGCAATCTTGTATGTCACCCTCCATAAAAGCCGATAAATTATATATTGTATAGCTTATGCGATGGTCGGTGATACGCCCCTGCGGATAGTTGTAAGTGCGTATTTTGGCAGAACGGTCACCAGTTGATACCATTGTTTTGCGTTTTGATGTGATACCTTCGAGATATTTTTCATGCTCCATATTATATACGCGGCTGCGAAGTTCTATCATAGCTTTTTCCTTGTTGCGCAACTGTGAGCGCTCGTCCTGGCATTGTACCATGATTCCTGTGGGTATGTGCACCAACCTGATTGCTGAATATGTAGTGTTAACTCCCTGACCGCCATGGCCGTGAGCGCAGAATATATCGGTACGAACATCTTCTTCCTTAATGTCTATGTCGAATGTCCCCACTTCGGGCAGTACCGCTACGGTGGCGGCAGACGTATGTACACGTCCTTGTGTTTCGGTGGTCGGTACGCGCTGTACGCGATGTACTCCGCCTTCATACTTCAATGTGCCGTAAGCATTTTCACCCTTTACGGTGAAGATAATCTCTTTATACCCTCCTGAAGGACCTTCGGTATATCGTGTGATTTCTATTTTCCAGCCCTTACGTTCACAATATTTTGAGTACATTCTGAAAAGGTCGCCTGCAAACAGAGCGGCTTCGTCGCCGCCTGTGCCGCCACGGATTTCCATAATGGCATTCTTTTCGTCCTCAGGGTTTGACGGCAGCATGAGCAGTTTTATTTCCTCCTCCAATTCGGGTATGCGTTTCTGGTCTTCATCCAACTGAGTCTTAGCCATTTCACGCAAATCGTTATCCTGTTCGTTGTTGAGAATTTGCAATGCATCATCTTTGTCTTGCAGCGTGTTACTGTAATTTTTCCCTGCTTTCAGTATTGCTTCTAAATCGTGATATTCTTTTGTGAGCTTCATATAACGCTTTTGATCGCTAATCACATTAGGATCGGTAATCAATATTGAAACTTCGCCGAAGCGGTCTTTCAATCCGTTAAGCTTCTCTATTAAACTATTTGTTGCCACTATAGATATACAAAAAAAATTCCTTTGCTCGTTTAAAAGCGTAGGAATCATGTTATAATTTTAAATTAACTAATAATGAAATTCTCCGAATTCACTTTTAATAATTAATTCTTTTTTCTCACTTGGCTCGATGCGACCTACTATTTGTGCATCTATGTTGAATGATTTCGATATTTCAATAACTTTCAGGGCATCTTCAGGTGATACATATACTTCCATACGGTGTCCCATATTGAATACTTTATACATCTCACTCCATTCGGTATTGCTTTGCTCGTGTATGACTTTGAATAATGGTGGAACCGGGAATAAATTATCTTTTACGACCCTTACATTACCTACAAAATGCATCACTTTAGTTTGTGCACCGCCGCTGCAATGCACCATACCGTGTATGTTTGGACGCATGTTGTCTAAAATTTTCTTGATTACCGGAGCATACGTGCGGGTAGGAGAGAGTACCAATTTACCTGCATCTAAAGACACACCTTCGATTTTATCCGTCAGCTTTAAATTGCCGCAGTATACCAATTCTTCAGGTATTGCATGGTCGTAACTTTCAGGGTATTTTTCGGCTAAATATTTACCGAATACGTCATGGCGTGCAGACGTCAATCCGTTGCTGCCCATGCCTCCGTTGTATTCATTTTCGTATGTGGCTTTACCGTAAGAAGCCATGCCAACGATAACATCGCCTGCCTTGATTTTGGCATTATCAATGACATCACTGCGTTTCATGCGGCACGTAACCGTGCTGTCGACAATGATTGTACGAACCAAATCACCTACATCAGCCGTTTCACCTCCGGTGGCATATACGCCTACGCCCGTCTTACGCAAATCGGCAAGAAGTTCATCCGTGCTATTGATGATAGCCGATATTACTTCACCTGGAATAAGATTTTTATTGCGTCCGATGGTTGATGAAACTAATATGTTGTCGGTAGCGCCTACACAAAGCAGGTCATCAATATTCATTATAAGAGAGTCCTGCGCAATACCTTTCCACACCGACAAATCACCTGTCTCTTTCCAATATAAGTATGCCAGGCTGGATTTCGTACCTGCACCGTCAGCATGCATTATGTTGCAATAATCAGGGTCACCGCCCAATATATCAGGAATTATTTTACAAAAAGCACTTGGGAAAACTCCTTTGTCTATGTTTTTTATAGCATTATGTACATCTTCCTTTAATGCTGATACGCCACGCAGCATATATCTTTGATCACTCATGAATTGTAATGTTTTGATTTGATGTTCGCTCCCTTTATGCGATAGATACGTCCGTTTTCATCGGCACAGACTAAAAAACTATCCTGGCGTTTGCTCTTTTCAATTAAACGCTGTGAAACTAAGAGCAGTCCTTGTCTTATTTTACTGCGTAATTCTAAAACTTCCTGCTCATTCATAATTTTGTATTTTTTTGAAAATGATGGCATTATTAATTGTAGCGCCCATATTTATGTTGCCTTCGGCTATGGTCTCTAACTTCAAATCCGAGCTATTGACAACAGTCCAATTGTCGCATATCGGGATGTAAATGTCGAATAAGTTTTTTATTCCGGCACTGTAACGTCTATAAATCACATCACTGTGTATGTTATGTCCGCCTTCACGCACTCTTTGTGCTACACGTTCAACAGCCAATTGCGGCGACTCAAGCCAAAAATATAATAGCGTTACTACATAACCTAATTTTTGAGCTTCAGTGATTAATTTTGCGTACGAACGTGTTGCCAATGTAGTCTCAAAAGCGAAGTCTTCCTTGCGATTAAACAAATCAACCATCCTTTTAATCATGATTTTGCCCGCCTCGATGGCAACATTCTCAGGATTGAACGGTGATAGACCTTTCGCTATTTCGTCAGCATTGACAAATTCTTTACAATCTAAAATCTCCGGCAATACGGTATATGAAGCAGTTGTTTTCCCTGCTCCGTTACATCCGGATATGATAAATAATCGTTGCATAGACTGTAATGTTTATTATTTGTTCACAAAAGTATGCAATTTTTCTTGTAATTGTGGTCTATTTGTAAACATATTATTGGTTCATTGCCTAAAATTTGACTTGAGGGGCTTTTTCAGCTCCTTTCTCTGCTTCAAAATATCCCTTTTCGTTGAAGCCGAATAAATGTGCTATGACTACTTGTGGGAATTTTAATATGTAGCTGTTATAACCCTGTGTAGCATCATTGAAATCATGTCGGGCTACACTGATACGGTTTTCGGTTCCTTCCAACTGTGCCTGCAATTCAATAAAATTCTCGTTAGCTTTCAAGTTCGGATAATTTTCACTTATGGCTAACAATTTGCCGAGTGCAGTAGTCAAATCTCCTTGTGCATGTTGGTATTTCTGCAATTGCTCACTTGACAAGTTATCCGGATTAACCGTTATTTGCGTTGCTCTGGCACGTGCGTTGGTAACTTCCTCAAGTGTTGTCTTCTCGTGAGTGGCATAGCCTTTTACGGTATTTACCAAGTTCGGAATCAAATCCGAGCGGCGTTGATATTGGTTCTCAACGTTGCCCCAAGCATCCTTTACACTTTGTTGCTTGCTAACCATTGAATTGTACGGCGCTACCATCAAAACGATGATTAGCAGAAGTACACCTACGATGATAAGAATATTTACATTTCTTTTTGTCATATCAAATTCATTTTATTAATTGTTTAGATCCTTTGTTTGTGGAACGATTGTGCATATATACAACCATTGCCACCTATTATATTTGACAATAATAGATGGCAAAGATAGATTTATTTTTTATACTTTACTTAGTCTTTCAGAAAAAATAACCCTTATTATTTTAGCTTGAACGGAATTATCTGACGAATATCCTCTGATGAAGAGCCTATGAATGCTTTGAATCTACCTGATTCGCTTCTCCAACTTTTTTGATTCTCATCATAAAAAGCTAATTGTCCGGGTGTTATGGTGAATGTCACAATTTTTGTTTCGCCGGGAGCCAATTCTATTTTATCAAAACCTTTAAGCTCTTTTATCGGACGCGGCACACTTGGATTCTCTTCTCCTATATACAATTGCATCACTTCTTTGCCGGATACTTTACCGGTGTTTGTTATCGGGATGGTCAACTTTATTTTCCCGTCTTTATCCATTTCGTCTGCGCTTGCCGCTGCCTTGCCATATTTAAAAGTAGTATAGCTAAGTCCTTGTCCAAACGGGAATAGGGGAGCAATGCCCTTTTTCTCAGCCCAGCGGTAACCTACGAATATATCTTCTTTATACGTTTCTTTGTGGTTTACTCCCGGATAGACGTCAGCTCCGAAACTGTGTGCACCTACGTCGCTTAGCTTGACAGGAAAGGTGAAAGGAAGTTTACCGCTTGGATTTACATCCCCGCTTAATATATCCGCTAAAGAATTTCCTGCTTCACTACCAAGATACCAGCCTTGTATTATTGATGGAACCAGGTTTACCCAAGGCATAGCAACAGCGTTGCCGCTAAGTAACGTAACTATGATATTTTTGTTTGCTTTTGCCAATCCTTCAATTAATTCGTCTTGACCGAAAGGCAGATTAAGCGATAACCTGTCACCTGACTCACAATCCAG
>Ga0069004_10000058_pt1 | contig 12941 bp, 15 predicted proteins | sample WestPond_Cattail_2_FD_62358 | JGI IMG/M metagenome (GOLD analysis project Ga0069004, IMG submission 62358) | Wetland microbial communities from the San Francisco Bay, California, USA, that impact long-term carbon sequestration - WestPond_CattailB_D2 | ecosystem: Environmental > Aquatic > Marine...
CAGAGCCGCTACCAGGAGACTCTTTTCGCTGTTTACTTCACCCCAATCCGTAGGAAAGGGACTTCCGGCGTATATGACTCCTCCCGGAGGGCTGAGGAATGCCGTTTCCTCCTCGTTTTTAGCCCCTAGGCTTCGTCGGAGAGGGGTTACTGGACCGTTAGTACCCCCCGGACCCCCGGAGGGCTTAAAAACGATCTGAGGGTGATGGATATGCCCACTGACGCAAAGATCGTAAGCATCAGAGTCCATGTCCCTGAGCGAGATCCCTTCGCCTTTCGAAAACACACTTCTCTGACACCCAGAGACTTCGTTGTGAAAAGCAAGAATCTTTCTGACTTTGGAAGAATAACTTCGTGCGTCGGCAGCCGCTTCAACGAAAGCCTCTCGTTGGCGAACTGGGTCTCGAAAATATGGAACTCCCCAAAGAAGCCCCCCGCCTGGCAGTTCAAATCGTTCCCAGTCTTGATCAGCAGTTAGGGTCGAAAAGTTCTCACTAGAGCCTCCGGCTTCCACAATAGGAACGCATGAAGGCACTCCGTCTTGGGTAGTAATGGAGTCATGGTTCCCGCGAATAAAGTACAGAGGGGCTTCGGCGGTAATCTGTTGCGCCATCCCCAAAATGAAGTTAGTGACACGAATGTCACAGGGATTAAAAGCATCCTTGATGTCGCCAAGAAACACAACCGCGCGTTCCTCGTTTTTCCACGAGCGGAGCAGTCGGACAATCTGATTGACTACTTGTTGGCAACGGTCGAGATTGTCAACTCGCGCCTGAAAGTCTCCTGTGAAAATGATTTTCATTCCTTCTCCTCGGAGCTTTCGCCGGAGGGGTTTGGAACCAAAACTAGCTGCTGATTGCTATCATCCCATTGACACTCGAATCGTGCCCCTTTCGGGTATAAAGGCTCACGAGATTGGAAGGCGATCCGATCCTGCTGCATGTTAGCGCCTGCTAACAGAATCTTGACAATCTTTGAACAGCCCGCGATTCGTAAGGGGCGAAGAGAAATCTGCCCCGAAGAAGGGTCTTCCATAATCGCAACGAAATTCTCTCGGTCTTGTGTAAGAAGCTTTGTTGCGGCGCGATTTAGAAGCAAGACAGTTCCATAGTGCTTTGCCCGAGGAGTTTTATCAGCCGGGCGTCCTTTGTAGCTCATTTTCTTCGCCTCTTTGTCTTTTGTATGCGGATCTCATGGTTTGGGCAGAATGGAAACCCATTCAGAACATTCCAATCGTCTGGCAATGAAGGAGTCGGGCACTCACATCCAGGTGCGAGGGGGTAACTCATCTGCACCGAATTGTCGCAGCTTGCGCAGCGGATGGTGAAGGCTACGGAGGTAATACGAAAAGGAGCTTTCATTTTACTTACCACACATCTGCCAATCCGGATACGCGCCTATGAAAGCATAATGGCTTCCTTCGACGTGGCCCCAAAAGTTGCCTGTCGTGACTACGAAACCCCTTCTATTACTCCCGTCGTGGTCCGGTTCGTTGCCGAACTCGGCGGTTGTCAGGTATGACCATAAGAACTCAATGGCAGCTTCACAAGTCAATGGGAAGGGGAGTTTCGTTGCCTTTGCGCCCCTGACAGAATCCTCGTTCCACAGCAGCACCATCGCTGCTTGCGCAGGCAGCTTGCCGGAGCCCCCGCATTCTGGACACGGACGCTCAACCCTCTCTTTGTTCTTCCGGACTGCGCGCTGACCGCAACCGACGCACTCCAGGCAATTTGACTCCGGTAAAGGAGAGACGTAATGGGTTGCCTTTCCTCCAGGAGCGTTAGCCCATGCCAGCCTCACAGCAGCCGCAAAATGTTCCCGACCTTCGCTTCGCACGTCTATGTGAAAGTTGTCACCCGTCATCTAGTTAGTACTCCTCTGGTATCTATTACTCAGCTGCTCAAATCCGAGCACGCCCTTTTTGTTTTCTCAGAGGTCGATGGTCATATTTTAGCCAGCGGTCAAGCGTCAGATCTTCCCGACCCGAAAGGCAAATCGAAGCTTCCCGCACACGAAGCTCCGTCCGCCGAACCATGGAGGAAAGAAACCGCAGCTCTGAATAGCAGGCGCGTGAAAGGAATCGCCGGGATTTGATTCGCATTCGAATCGTCTTCCCGACTTCCAGCAGCCCCCACCCCTTATGAATTTCTTCAGGCGGAATCAGTCCGGCGGGCGCCATGAAGTAGCGAGCATACCCCATCCCCAAAGCCTGATCGATGCGAAACCATTTGCTTCTGTCGCGACAGAAATCCGCGTAGTTAGATTTGCACTCGATCACGCAGGAATGCTGACCTTTGAATCCGATCGCGTCGGGTACCTCTCCGGCTTTGGTCGAGAACTCGGTAAAGGCAGTGTAACCTTTGGATCGAAGCCATTGAGCCGCGCGATGCACAAGTTCAGAGTGAGTCACGACCCCGACCGAGTTAATGCTCATCTTCCTGCTCCTTGGTATCGTTTGGTTATTCGAAACAAAACTGCCCACAACCAATGTATCAGCGTCGAGTCGTCTAAGGGTGGAGTGCAGAGTTCCAGAATCGAAGCAGACGCCCGGTCTCCGCCTGGGCCTGAGCTTTCTCGTTCCAAAACCCCACGGAGCCAACCTGTGACCGAAGCGCGGATCCAACGTGCTTGGTCAGGGGATGCAGTTTTCAGAGCTTCAACAACGCTTTTCCACTGCCCCGAAGTAACCGCTTTGCACAATCGGAAGGTGTCAACAGTACTGCCGTCTACCCCTACGACGGAATCCGAAGCGGAAGCGCCCGCTCCGTACTTCTCCAACGCCTGAAGGAGTACTCCGGGCGCTCCGATTTGCATCTGATGGACGCTTTCGATGAGAGGCTCCAGCCCCCGTGCGATACCTGCCTTCTCTGCTTGCGTCTTCAAGAACGTTTCGGTCTCGCTGATGCCGAGAAGTTTCAGTTGGTACTTGACGCACCGTCGTTGACTCGCGGCCGGAACCTTTCGGGGTTCTGAAGTAAGCAAGATCCATATAGTGAACTCGGGGGGCTCCTCCATCGGTGTCAAAATCGCCGCCCATGCTTGCTTCGATAGAGCGTGAACTTCGTCCAAGACGATCACACGTTTTGGTCCGAACATCGGACGATGGAGACTGAGCTCTGCAACCTTCTCCAGCTCTTCAACCCCCGAATCCTTTGCAGCGTTGATTTCGTGGATTGCAAACTGCTTCCGACTCTTCCAGCACGCGTCGCAGGGATCGCCCCAAAGCTTCATATGCGAACACTGGAAGGCAACAGCCATGATTGTTCCGGCGGTCGTCTTTCCAGTACCGGGATCCCCCGATAGGAGCCAAGTTCGAGGAGGCCGCTTCGCCATGTGATTGCGGATCGACTTGACTATCGAATCCTGCCCTACAAGGTCTGATAGACGGCGAGGGCGAGTTGACAGGCTAAGGATGTCAGGCATCTACTTCTCCTTAATCATCGCCGCCAAAACCATGTTCCGAAGTCCGAGACGATAGTTCGGGTTCGGAGGGCTACTAGCCGCAGAAGAGGCGAATGTGTAGAGGTTCTCAAGCACCCCGGGAATCCCATCGATTATTCGATGGTCGGCCAGCCAGTTCAAAATATTTGTGTCTACTAGCTCTGCTAGGGTAGGGGGCTGCGGCTTTGTATCGCAAGGAGCTTTTTGGTGCTTCGGGCAGACGTTCTGCTCGTGATCCCGAGCAATCGCTACCGCAGCTTCTGACTGGCTAAAGCAATCATCGAAAAACTGCTCTAGTGCCGCTAGGGCTCGTAGTCTGGAGCATTCCTTGCAAGTATCACAAGACACCCCCCAGTCCATCTCATGCTCGATGGCGGCCATCACTTCGTTCATCGCCGTCATTCGCCGGAGAGCGTCCTGGTTGTCCTCTAGCGCTCTCCCATAATCCCACCGTCCGCCGCTCATTCGGCCTCCTTCGCCTTGACGTCGGCGGCTGGAACGAACTCGATAGGTCCGTTGAACATCAATCGAAACCCTACTTCCGCACCTTCCTGCCCGCCCATCTTGTTCTTCAAGGCTTTTGCAATTCCCTTGATGCCGATCAGTCGTCCTTTGTCCAAAATCTTACTTCCGGCTACGCGGTGAACTCGCACGCGAGCGTGGCTATAGAATTTTGGAGCGTTTCCGCCTGGAGTATGTGTAGGGTCACCGAAACTCTTCTTTGGGCTTTCGCGCAGTTGGTTGATCAAAATGATTAGCGCATTGTGAACTTGTGCGCAGCCTACCCAGCGGCGAAGAAGCCGCCCCATAAAAAGGGGTAGATCCATATTGGTGCGCATGTTAGCGTCTTCCAGGCCCGTTAAAGATTCACCTTCGGTTAGCATCGCAGCGATGGAGTCTAGGACCACGATTCGTTTGGAATGACCTTTCTGCTTCATTGCCTCTTCCATTTCACTGCATAGCTCCTGCGCAGTGGAAAGGCGAGGATTCTTCTCTTGATGGACCTTTCCGGTCTCTTTGTCTTTGTAGCTGAACTGTCCTACATAGGGTTGAATTAGAGTCAGACGACTTGTGTCCATTCCGGCCACAGGTGAGTCCGGCCCCCCGCAATCCGGGCAATCGCTTGGAATTTCGACCTTGGTACCTCCTGAAGATGTTTTTCGCACTACCAAGGCAGTTCCGTTACATTTCGGGCAACGAGCGAACCCTCGTTGAAGCGCCCAGTCCGAAGTGAATGAACTTTCCATGTCGCCCCAGATGACATGCGCGTCGTCTTGCTGCGCTAACGCTGCGAGCGCAAGAATAAGTGCGCTCTTGCCTTGCGACTCCCACCCCGATACTTCGATCATTCGGCCATAGGGAATCCCTCGCGTTGCGTGCCCCAGCACAGCATTCAGCTCGGGAATTTTTGTATCTAACCACTGCTGCGGTTTCCATGCAAGGGCAATATGCCCGAGGGACTGCCGCATTTTACTGAGTTCGTCCATAGTTCTCCCTTCAAAACTAAGGGGTAACGGCGACCCTTCCCTCCAGGTCCCAGCCGTTACCCCCTATCCAAACTCTTACGAGGTCGCTACGGGTCGCTTAGCGACCTAGCGGCGGACTCCTTTCGTCGCTCCGGGAGTCGGTTTCTTTGCAGGGGGAGCCGTGGGAGTCTTTTTCGCGGGCGCGGGGGCTTTCTTTGCAGGAGCGGATCGGCGCGGCGGAGGCTCGGGCTCCGGTTCGGGTTCCTCTTCCGGCTCCTCTTCTTCCGGTTCGTCTTCCGGAGGCGCTTCTTCCTGCGGGTCTTCGTCGTCGGCCGGGAGATCCGTTTCCAGCTCTTCCGGTTCGTCTTCAGTGGAGGTCTCGACGTCCTCAGAATACTCAGTCTCTTCTGCCGTTTCTTCGGTTTCCTCCGTTTCTTCGACGTCGTCCTTCTCGACCTCGTCCCGACGCGGACGGCCAAAATACCGGCTTTTCTGGTCCTCCTCGTCGTAGGCGGGAATGAGGGTATCGAGATCCTTCACCATCGCCAAAATGCTCGCTGGCACTTTGGTTGCCGTGTCGTCGCCTTCCAGTTCGGGGTAGCGGGTATTGAGCCCGGTGCCGGTTCGGGTGATGTTGAGATTGTAGCCCTTGTTCGGGTCGACGTAGTCTTTCTTGGTACTCGCGAGTTTGCTGAAGACCCGAACCGCCAAAGAGGACCGACCGCCGGTCGAAATCCACCAGGGCTTCGGAGGAGCGAACTTCGACGTATCGGGGTCGAACCGTGTTGCTTGGACAACAAACTGATCTTGCGCTTCGAGCGCTACGCCCGTCGCCTTCTTTGCCGGGTTGGCGAGAAGTTCGGGGATTTTCACGTCGCAGAGCCAGCACGCCCCTTCGCCGTCGATAGTGTGTCCGCAGCCACACAGCGCCTTGTCCGGTCCGACCTCCCGATGGACTTTGAATTCCCGATACGGCGGATGGGCAATTCCTTTGGGTCCGACCCGACCGTCCGGTAGAAGATCTTTCTTGTCGGGCAGGACGCGGACGCAATTCTCGCCCTCGGTGATCTTGAGGGTACTTCCTTCTGATTTCGTTTTCACGCGGTCTCTTGCCGCGTCTCGCCACGAAGGCATATGAGATTCTCCTATGAAGGTTTAGGGCGGGTATCAACGTGCTAACGTAATCATCAGACTCGCCGTCCCTTAGATCCCTGGTTGCATACTTGTTCGCAGGCCCGCCCGTGTCAATCTTTTTGGTTGTCCGGATTCAGCAGCTCTTGAAGATGAGCTCGCTTCTCCCGGAAATAGGTTCGCACCCCAACTTTTACTACCGTCGCCAGCACGAGGGCAAAAATCGCCACTCCAAGAACGATTACTCCTAGCAAAGCGAGCATGGAAGTTTACCTGCCCCCCGCTGCCGGAAAACGATCTCGAAGGCGCTTGCGAGTTTCTCGCATCTTCTCTGCTCCGGCTTCGACTGCCGCCTGTGCCGAATACTCCTCTTTTACCATCCCCTTAACAATCTGGAGACAGTCCCGGCGCATTTGGAAGGCTTCAACTACAAGTCTAGAATACGTTTCGTAGATCTCCGCCTGAGCTAACGCCGCTGCTTTCTTTGATACTTCTCTGTCCAAGAGAAGTTTTGCTGCGATGTGTCCTTCAGTAAGCTTCTCGTCGCAGACCTTCGCTTCGTTGCGAATGTGAAGCTCGCGTTCGGCCCGCTCTCGTTCCCAATTCATCTTGGCGGAAGCCTTGCGCTCCAACTGAGCGAGGCGGTATTGGGCAGCTTCGACAAACAGCACACTGTTTTCCGCTGCCGCCTGCACGACGTTTTCCGGAGCGAAATCGACTTTCGCAAGCAAGTTCAAAATATCGAGCGGCTTCTGTTCCATAGCTACTGAATTATACGGGCTTGTTACGCAGCTTCAGTTACAACCGCCGGCATAAGGTCTTCCCAAGGTTTTGCATCGACTTCCTGCTGCTTCTTCCGCCAAGGAATTAAAAAGTCTTCCACTGCCTCGCCTTCATATTCGATCATGCTCGCCATAGTGAAGCCCGCCGTTGCTTCGGCGAGTATCGGAACCCGTAGTTTCAGATTGAACTGTTTCTGCGCGTATTCAAACGCGCCGACTTCGAACAAATGCATCAACTGCTTATAAGCCGCAGGGAGATCCCGCAAGCGTACGATGAAAAACAACGCATCATGCACTTCCATTATGCAATTCTGGAGTAAATTGTAGGTACGAGGTTTCAAATCTAGAAGAGCAAGAGCGATCAGGAGGAACTGGTGAGCGGTGCCTTGTACTGGAGTATTGATTGCCTGGTTGCCCCAATAGGTAGAACGGCTATCGTCGTTCTGCCGGATCTCTCGACGAAACCCAAACAAGGTCTCCACAAACCCGTTCTTCTCCGCGAACTCCCGCTGCGTATCAATATAGTGCCGAACTCCCTTGTACTTCTTGAAATAGTTGCGGTGGAGCTCTACCATGCGCTTCTTAGTGATGCCAGTCAGATCGGCGCGGGCACCGTCGCGAGCGCGGATACGCGATACTGTGGAATCGTAAATGTTGTCTTCACCAAGTCCGAAGACAATGCCAAAATGGAGCTCCTTTACCATGCGCCGGGTATTCTTTTCCCTAGCGATTCGCTCGAAGGGCCAGCCGGTAAGCGTATTGCCAACTTGACAGTGGATATCCTTCAGCTTGTTCTTACGGTCCTTGGCGGCCTCTTGCAATTGGTGGATGAGAAGAGGGTCTCCAGATACTTCAGCGAGAGCCCTAATCTCAATTTGGGAGCCGTCTGCCGCAAGGAAAACTTTCAGATCGCCGAGATCAGTAGACATTCAGTAGATCATCCTATCTAGCTCTTCCTGATCCGTAAGAGGGCGCGTAAGCGCGGCGTCCGGTTCCATCGTGCGAGAGACTTCGAACGCTGCACTTTCAGTGAAAGCCGAAAGGTCTTCTTTCACTAGGGCTATGATTTCGGAATCGCTCCGAGTAGAAAGGTCCGCATCCCAGAAATCAGGTTCAAGCTCCGCAGTGAGCGTCAAAAAGATCTTCATTGTAGCAGCCTTTCAGCATCACCGTTGCTGAGGTCTTTCGCAGTCAAACGCATTAGCTGCTTCATCTTTTCTGAGATTACTTTGTTCATAGCAACGCGCTTCTCCACTTTTTGTCTGAAACTAAGAGATTTTGTAGCAGAGGATTCCCATGGAGATTCTGGAAATTTGTTACGCCTTCCAAAGTAGATCGGTCTCCTTTTCCGCTTCGTAATCGACCAGTTACCGCGCCAGTTAGATGCCACACCGTACGCAACTCATCGTTGTGCATCCGCGCACCCGCTGCATACCCTAGTAAGAACGTCGACTGGATGACTCCCAAAGACCGTCGCTTCAGTACCAGCTCTAGCGTCGTATTCCCGGTCTCCGCCAGTAGAAGGCGAAGCACATCTTTTTGCGTTGAACGCCCCGCGTCGGTCTGCGGAAGCTTCAAAACATCGTAGACTAGCCAAGCGACTTGTGCAGGAGAAGAGCAGTCAAAATCTGGGTCTCCGGAAACTTGCTGAAGCTGACGATCCAACTTCGCAAGAAGTTTAGGCACAATCTCCTGCGCTCGATCCCAATTCTCCCAGTCTAAAATAGGACCCCGACCTTCCATCCGATCCAGCGTTTTCGCTGCGTGAATATACACCTTGACCAGGGGCTGTCGGACTTGGGGTGAAAACCTCTGCTCCAGCCGCTGAGTGATGTCGCAGTCGCCGCTGTTTCGAAGGACCAACCGATCGATAGGGGCTTCAGCAAACCGCCCACTCCACTCCTCGACTACATCCTTGTAATCGCAGAACTCGGGGAAGAACCGGTAGGTCAAGTTCTCCAGGCTGCAACTACGAAGGAAGCTGTAGCGCAAGAACGTACCGTATTGGGTATCGTAGTCATAACCGCGAAGAATCGCTCCCAGAGTCTCTCGACAAATATTGCCATCATACGATCCGTTCTGGAGAGACTTCCGAAGAGTTGCGTCTTCAATCAGCACTTTTGTCCTTGCTCTTAACTCTGCAAGCAACTCTGGAGAGTAGCCTGCCTGCGGGTGATCGAGAACTACTGAGAAGCACTGTCCAGTCCACGAACTGAAATCCTTCGGATCCTGGTAATGCCCGGTACCAAACCCTGCGATTAGCAAAAGACGTTTTCCATCCACAACATCGTCTTCGATGTCGAAGGAAATTCGTCGGTTAGCGGAAGCTTCCCGACGCAAGATTCTCTCCATCTCGTCAAAGCTCTTGAGGGTCCGGACTGCTTTGTAGTTTTGAGCGCCTACATAGCCCCAACGACCAGGGTGATCCAAGATCGCACGAACGGCGCGGAAGCGGTCGCGCCAAGAGTAGTAGTCGCTGCTTCGCTCTCCACCTTGCCGAAGGATGTAGCTAGGATGCCAATTGAGAACGACATAGGCATCCCAAGGAGCGTGCCAGAATATTGGTCGGTCTTTCTTGAAAGCCTTCCCTAGAAGCTGTGCGCCCGCGACGTCGCCGAGAATCACATGAACTCGGGCGGCTCCTCCGTTTAGGGCTAGAGCTTCATCGTTATATACAGAGCAGCAAGCGAGTTCTCGCTTCGTCGGCTCGTGCTCTTCTCCATCGGTATCCACTGGATAGCAGCGCATGACGTTCTGAACGTCCAGATCCGAACGGGAGAGCCCAACCTTTTCCAGCGTTCGCCAGAGCAAATCTCCGCTCGGTCCGGTCAACTCCATCCGCTTCGAGTTCTCGCGTTCTCCCGGAGACTGAGCCCAAAGCATCGCCTTACGTTTCCGTATCCGAACAAGCCCTTTCACCTTGTTCACGCCCGGAACGCGATTCATTGGACAAGTATCGCACCCGAGGATAGCTCCGCCCTTCACGGATTGCCCGAATAGATTGACCGCCACAGGCTTCCTTTACAACGCTGCTGCTAAAAGAATATGATTGCGCTTGTTCTCGGAGAACCGGAAGACATTCACTCCGCAAGCGAGGGCAGTTGCCGATTGGGAGATTTCGATGTTCCCTACCTGAATTCCGAGAGCGTAGTCTAGCCAAGGAATCAGTTTTTTCACTGGCCACTTAATGGGAGCGTTAAACCCTGGACCTGCGAACGAAACGGTCTTCTGGAACTTACTTCCGCTGAGGTCTACTGTGAGAGTGAGTAGGGTTCCCTTCGTTTCGACGATTGCGGCCTCTATCTTGTCTACCAGGAACTGGCTTGTGACTTTCAGAGCTTCTAGAAGATCTTTCCCGGAAACGGTGAGAAGAGCGGAAGCCTTCTGTCCTTCAAACAGGGCTGCTTTGCATTTATCAGCGGGGTAGTTGGCAAGCGCTGTTGAAAGGGGCTGGTAGAGTACACCTTCGGGCAATGAAATCCCGGTTCCTGAAGCATCCGAAGCAATTTTGCCTGCACCGGAAAACGCTTTTGCTACAGTAGACGGTAGAACGAAGCTTGTCTTTCCGCCGACTCCTGTTACGCCCATCACGAAAAGAGTATCGGTAACGAAAATACCGTAGTCCTTGTCGAAAACAACGGCATCGACGTTTTCCGTACCTGCCATATTGGGGAGGTAGTGTGTCCCGGTCTTCAAGACTGTCTTTTGCAGGTCCGTCAGATCGAACGTATTCTTGGGAGTCCAAGCTTCGTACCCGGAAATCGGAGCGTGAAGAGCGATCTCCAAACGCTGCCCCGCTTTCAAAATGAGCTTGTCTTTGTAGTACAGCTCAATTTCGCTAGCGGGGGCGGTGCTGAGAAATGCCTTGAGCGCACGGCGGTCAACATAGGCAGTCCACTTCCCGGTACCCTCACTGCCCGTTACATGCGCTTCCGCCCAAAGCGCTCCTGTAAGCGATAACGTCAGCTCCTTCGCATTCTGACGCAGACGGACGTACTGAGAGCTGTCTTGAACGGAGCTTACTACGACCGCATCACAAATCTTGAAGGCACTCTGAAAGTCGCTCGTTTTCAGTTTCATGGTTTTACCTTTGGCGTATTATACGGGTTCGGTCCAAACAACTCGGCGGCATATTTCTCGGTCAGGGCAACGCGATTGGCATTCTAAAGCATTCGGGTTGTATCCGAGCAGCTTGGTGCCGTCAAGCAAAATCGTTGTAGGCTTTCCGAAGCAGTCTTTTCGGGAGTCCTGCTGCTGCTTGGCTGCATAGCAACGAGAGCAGATCATGGTTGATAGTTGGTACAGCCCTTGTAGGATGTCACTGGCGGAATAGCGAACTTGACACAGAAGACACTCCAGAGCTTTACAGTCAGCAACCGGCTTCTTCGGTTTCTTTACAGGAGGTTCCTTTTCTTCTCCAGGAAGCTGCGCTCGCCAGTCACTTACTGGCATACTGAAGTACCAGAAGGAAGTCATCAGTTGAGGCCGCGCAGCGCCGTGCGGTTTCCGCCAACTCGATAGAGATCCCGTCCGGAATCTCGACTAGATGTCGAAATTTCCCAGACAACAGCCCTTCGATGAAGTCCTGAAGACGATCGCTCCCGATCTCTATTACTCGCTCTACTGCGTCCATAGCCGATCGCTGACGCTCGAAGCTAGCCGTAGGGTAGCGGTTAATCACTTCGGCGCTCAATTCGATACTTTCCCCCGCTGTGTATTTTTGAGCGTTGAAGTTGGCAATCAGCTCCAAGCATTTCCTGTTGGCAACGGCCCAAACCCAAGTACTCTCCTTTGCCTTCGCAGGAGAGTACTTGTCGGTCTTCCGCACGACATGCAGCGTTACTTCCTGGATCATGTCTTCCAGGTCATACCCATTCCGGACGTTCTGCGGAATGGAACGGTAGTAGTTCAAACAACGGGATGCAATTATCCCGAGATGGCGCGCCGCTAGATTAGCGGGACTCTCGTCCGAACGGGCGGTCGAACGGGAGGCAGACCTGACGTTGGTAGGCATGAAGGCTCTCCTAAGGGTCTTGAGTAAAATTTCCGACGAACCGACAGAAGTGTAACCATGTTGCGCTCTGCTAAAAACTGAAAGAACTTTTCTTGCACATCACGGGGCGGGGCGACTTGATCGGTGAAATACTGCGGAATACCGCCTGCGTTTTTCAGACACCTTTTGATTCGGGGGTCTCCCCAAGAAGTCGGAATCTGCGCAGCGAATTGGGAGCCCATGATCGCTTTCCAGACTTCAGCGGAGTACTTCGCCCGGAAGGAAGGAGGCTGCTGTTCGTAACTCCGACTGAGGTCCACACCGCTCTTCAAAAGCTTGAGGGCGGTTTTCGGCCCCATCCCCCTACAAGGTTTAATATTGTCCGAAGCGTCACCTCCCAAGGCTAGGAACTCGGAGAAGCGATCGATCGGAATTTCGTACTCGGTCTCAACATCTTCACGCGAGACGGTTCGGAATCCGCCCTTTTCCTTCTTCGGTACGAGAACCTTTACCCGGTCGCTCAGAAGTTGGTAGAAGTCGTGATCGTTGGAGAAGATCAGGACTTCGTTCTTTGGGCTGAGGTCTGTGACAAGGAGTCCGATGATGTCGTCCGCTTCCAGTCCCATAACGCTGACGCTGCAATAACCCAGACTGTTTAGAAGCCGATAGAGCTGAGGCAATTGTGCGAGGACTGCTTTGTACTCCGTATCGTCATGCTTCCGAGTGCCCTTGTACTGTGAGACCATGGAGTCGCGCCAATTTACGGGCTTCGCCGCGCCTGGAACCGGAACCCCGTGGTCCCAGCAGAACAGGATGCGGGGGGATACCGTTTCTCGTAGATCGTAAATGATCTTCAGGAATCCGAACTGGACTCCAGTCGGCTGACCTTCATAGGAGAGATTTCGATATGCCCAGTGACATCTGAACACGAGATTCATCACATCTACAAGTATGACGGGCTTCATGCCAAACCTCGCTGTCCTTCAGCACAAAACTTCTCGGCCTGGGTGATGAGAAACTCCGGCGCGTTCCGCAATACTTCTTCCCACCTGCTATTATGAAGAGGTGAGAAATATTGAATGATGTAAGCGTACCGAGCAGGTCGAGCTAACCGAAGAAGATCAGGGTT
>Ga0069004_10000063_pt1 | contig 12330 bp, 2 predicted proteins | sample WestPond_Cattail_2_FD_62358 | JGI IMG/M metagenome (GOLD analysis project Ga0069004, IMG submission 62358) | Wetland microbial communities from the San Francisco Bay, California, USA, that impact long-term carbon sequestration - WestPond_CattailB_D2 | ecosystem: Environmental > Aquatic > Marine...
TCTAGTAACTGGGACGAGCTGATTCGGGTATTTGAGCGCGCCGCCGAGACTCCGGAGATGGGAAAAGATGAACGCGTCTCCATCCTTTTCCGGGTCGCACGACTGTGGCAACACCAAAAGGAGAAACCCGACCGCGCCGCGCGTGCTTTTGAAAAAATCCTGAGTCTCGATGGGCAAAACCTCGAGGCTGCCGAGGCACTGACTCCGATCTATGAGCAAGTCGGAGATGCGAAGAAGCTAGCTGGTGTATATGAAATCCGACTCGGAAAAGTCGACGAACAAACGCAGCGGCTCGTCCTGTTGAGGGAAGTGGGATTGTTGTACGAGGAAAAGCTTCGCAATTACCAGCTCGCGTTCGATAAGTTTTTAGAAGCTTTTTCGCTCGATCCGACCCAGGAGTTGCCCCGCGAGGATATCGAACGATTAGCCCCCAAGGTCAACGGGTGGGAAGGGGTGTTTACCGCCTATTCGCGCGCTATTGATGATACGGCCAGCCCGGAGGATTTAGTCGGTTTGCGCGTTAACTTCGCTAAGGTTCTCGTGCAAGCACAACGGATTCCCGATGCGATCGCCCAATATCGGCACGTATACGAATCCGCGATGGACCATCAGGGCGCGATCAATGCTTTGGAGGATTTATACCGTAAAACGGAGAATCACCGGGAACTATTGGCGATTCTAGAACGCCGTTCGGAACTAGAAAATGACCCCCAAGCTCGAAAGCAGCTCGCCTATGAGATGGCGCGTACCTGGCAAGAAAAATTGCGCGATCCCGAGCGCGCGATCAACGCGTTTCAACGCATTCTCGCCGAGTACGGCGAAGAAGAAAAAGACGCTTACCTCGCGCTCGAACAACTGTTCGAGCAGCAAGGACGATGGGAAGATTTAGCCGCGGCACTTGAGCGTCGGCTCGAATTAGTGAGCGATAGCGAAGAAGAACAAGTCGCGTTGCGCTTTCGAATGGCGCGCGTCATTGAGACCCGGTTGGGCGATAAACCCAAAGCGCTCGCTTTGTATCGCGAAGTCTTGCTATTAATGTCAGAGCACGACGGTGCGAGGGAGGCTCTGGAGGGATTACTCGACAACGCGGAACTCGGGAGTGAAGCGGCCCGGGTATTGGAACCGATTTACGGCGTACGGGGCGAATTTCAAAAATTAGTGAAGGTATTAGAGGTACTGCTAAAGAGTACCGAAGACAAAGAACTGCGTTTGGACTTAATTACCCGTATCGGGGAGGTGTACGCCGAGCAGTTACAAGACTTCGCCTCAGCGTTCAAATCATATAGTCGAGCGCTGACGGAGGCCCCTGAGAGCCCGGGAATACTAGCGCGGCTCGAGAATCTGGCCATCGAAAACAACTTTTTACCCGACACGGTAAAGCTCTTAGACCAGTTAGCACAGAGCGCCGATGACGGGGATCTCGCGCGACGCTTATGGATCCGAGCCGCGCAGCTGAGCGATGTACAGCTCGAAGACGTGAACGGAGCAGTTGGCGCTTACATGAAAGCGCTCGAGCGGAACCCCGCGGACGCAGAGATCCTGGGAGCATTAGAGGAAATCTTTCGCCGCAACGCGCGATGGCGCGATTTACTCGATGTCATGCGTCGCCGGGTAGATATCATTGTCGACCCGACCGAGAAAGAAAATCAGCTCGCACAAATTGCGTCTATTCTCGACGAGAAGTTGTCCGAACCGGACGAGGCCATTCGTCTGTATCGAGAGATTCTTGAACTCAATCCGGCGAGCCAAATGGCTTTGAACGCGTTAGATCAACTCTTCGCGCGACAAAAGCTTTGGGGAGAGTTGGCAGACAACGTCCGACGACAACTGTCGCTCGTTCAGGACGAGGGGCAGCGAATCGATCTGATGCTTAAACTCGGAAACCTGCATCAGACCCAGATGAACGCGGTCGAAGCGGCCGTCGAAATTTACCGAGACGTGTTGGAGCGCGAGCCGGTCAACGAAACAGCTCGCGCTGCTCTTGAAGAATTGCTCAACCGGCCGGAGCACCAGTTGGTCGTCGCGGAGATACTCGAACCGCTCTATCAGAACGCCGGCGAGTTTGAAAAACTAATTGGGGTGTACGAGATACAGATTCGGCATAGCAACTCGCCTGATCAACATATCGAGCTGTTGCACCGAATCGCCGAGCTCTATGGAACCGTACTCGGGGACGCTAGCAATAGTTTTAAATGTCTGGCGCGAGCGCTCGCAGAAGACCCCATTTCTTCGGATACCCAAGACAAACTCGACCGAACGGCAGAAGTCAACGGGTTGTGGCACGACCTCGCGAAAGTATACGAAGAACAGTTCCAACGCATTGACGATCCGAACCTTGCCGCTGGCCTTCATATGAAGGTCGCGTCGATTCGAGAAGAACATCTCGCTGACCACGCTGGAGCGATCGAGCATTACCGCGCCGTATTAACCCTGGAGGAATCCAATCTAGAAGCGGCCGACGCGCTCGAAAGATTATATCAGTTATCTGAGCGATATGAGGATTTAGCGAAAATATTCCTCATGAAAGCTCAGATTATCACGCCTACGGACGAACAGAAGCGATACTACTTCAAGGCCGCCGATATTTATGAGGAAATCCTCGAGCGGCCAACCGACGCGATTGAGGTTTACATCAAGTCACTCGATATCGATCCGGATAACCTCGGCGCTCTTAATAAGTTAATCGAACTTTATCTCAAACTCGAGCAATGGGAGAATTTACTCAGCATCTATACACATAAAGCAGAAATCGTCGATAATCCAGAAGAAAAGAAGACGCTTTTAACGGAGGTCGGCGCGGTTTACGAGCGTGAGCTGAAGCAAATCGATAAGGCGATTGATACGTATCAGCGCATTCTCGAAATCGATCCCGATGATGTCGCCGCTATTGGCCGACTCGATACGTTATACCAGCAGACCGGTAATTGGCAGGAACTTCTGCAGGTACTGGAACGTGAGGCTGATTTATTCGAGGACCCGCTCGAAGTGGTTTCGTATCGCTATCGCATTGGCGAGTTATGGGATAAGAAACTAGGCGATCCCATTCGCGCCGTGGAAATATATCGAGAAATACTCCAGACACAGTCCGACCACGAGCCGACTTTGGACGCTTTGGAATCGATGATCGCCGAAAATCGCGAGTCAACGGCCGCGGCCGACGTCCTTGAGCCTGTTTATCAAGCCGCGTTCGATGTGCCGAAACTGGCCGCGGTATTGGAAGTACAAATCCGTAATGAAGAAGACCCGGTGAGAAAAATCGAGATTCTGCATCGCGTCGCTGAGCTCTATGAAGTCCATCTCGATCAAGTCGGTAAAGCCTTCGAGGCATTTGCGAGAGCGCTGCCGCAAGACCCCGCGGACGAACGAACGCTCGACGCTCTCGAGCGCTTGGCTGAGCCACTTTCCGCGTGGAACGAGGTGGCAAAATTATACGATACGGAAATCGAAAAAGCCCGCGAACAAACCCCGGAGACGGCGGTCAATTTGGCTTTACGATTAGCCCAAATCTTCGAATTGCATTTGAACGACTTAGACTCGGCGATCGGTCGATACCGGATCGTCGTCGAAGCCGAACCGACTCACCTTCAAGCTATCGAGTCATTGGATCGGTCGTATGAAGCGACCAACCGATGGACCGAATTGGCGGAGATCATTCACAAAGAGATAGAACTGGCTGCCAATACCGACGAAGTCACGAAGTTGCAATACCGGCTCGGGCAAATCTATCAACTTCACCTCAATGATGTTGAGCACGCTATCGAACAGTACCGGGAAATTCTCTCCGTTGCGCCGGAGCACGGACCATCCATTGCCGCATTAGAGGGCCTGTTTGCTGCCGAAGTGCAGCCGATTGTCGTCGGCGAAATTCTCGAACCGTTGTATCGCAATCAGCAATCATGGGAACGCCTCATTAGCGTTCAAGAAGTGCAGTTGCGTTTTCAGAGCGGCCCAGACGAACGCATCCTCACCATGCATCGAATTGCAGAGATTGCCGAGATCAAAGCGGCAGATGCTTCCACGGCGTTTACCTGGATGGTACGTGCGCTCCTCGAAGATCCGAGTCACGATCACTCCATATCAGAGTCCGAGCGCTTAGCAGAAATCGTGGACGGATGGGCAATTCTCGCTAATACCTATGCGGAGATTTTGGATGGATCCTATCCAAAAGAGGTGATCGTCGAAACCGGAAAGCGGTTGGGACGTATCTATCAGGAAAAGTTAGGCGAGGTACAGAAAGCCGAAGAAGTTTATCGATTTATTTTAAACGTCGATGATACGGATGATGAGGTACTTGCCTCATTGGATAGTATTTACACGGCCCATTCCGCGGGCGCGCCGCTCGTCGAAATATTGAAGAAGCGGATAAACGCGTCGAAAGACGGCCAGGAAATCGTTGATTTCAACCTGCGTCTAGGGACCGTATTATCAGAAACGCTCGGTAAAACGGAAGAGGCGGTTTCGGTTTATCGGCACGTTCTTACGGATTTGGATTCGCAACAGGAACAAGCGGTACACGCCCTACAAGAAATCTACATAAAGGCTGAGGATTGGAAGAATCTATTCGGGGCCCTCGATAAGGAATTGGACGTTGCGTCTGGTGATTCCGCGAAGTCGGAGATACTCGCCAGAATGGCTTCGATAGCCTTCGAGAAGCTCAATCAAGCGGACCAAGCGGTTGAGCTTTGGCGTCGCGTACTCGATCTGAGTGGCGAGGATCCGCGCGCGCTCAACGCGTTGGGGAATATTTACGCTGTACAAGAAAATTGGGCCGATCTCGTCGATGTTCTAGAGCGCGAAGCTGCGGTGTGCGAGGATGACCGCGGGCGTTTGATGATTTACGCCGACCTCGGGCGAATTTGGTACGATAAACTCAATCGCGATCGGAACGCGCTCGAAAGTTGGGAACGGGTTCTCGATATTGAACCCAGCAATACGGATGCGTTATTCGCGATTGCGTCCATTCACCGTGCGTCCGAGTCCTATTCCGACCTCATCGATACGTTACACCGAGTGGTTGAGGTAGGAATCTCGTCTCTCGAAGATAAGGTAATTGAAGACGTTTACCTGCAGTTAGGCAACCTATACGCCGAAAAGCTCGGGCAAATTGACGATTCCATCTCGAGCTACCGACAAGCTCTGGAGCTCAATCCGAGAAGTATTGCGGCGATGGATGCGTTGGAAGACATCTTTGCGCGAGAAGAACGGTGGCAAGACTGCATTCAGACGAAAAATCACCGCGTGACCGTTACCGAAGATGTCTCGCAAAAAATCGATATCTTACTGGAAGTCGCCGGGCTCTGGAAAGAACGGGCGGGGGACAAAACGCAGGAAGCGAGCGCTTACAAGCAGATTATCGATATTGCGCCCAAGCACGACAGGGCTTTTAACGAGCTCGTTTCTTTATATCAAGAATCTTCCGAGTACGGCTCACTCATCGATCTGTATGTCATTCGATTCGAGGCGGTCGATGACCTTCGCGAAAGGATCGCTCTGTTACGACGAGTCGCCGAGGTACAAGAAATAAAACTCGGAGACCGCGGGCAAGCCTTCGAAGCGCTTCTTCTCGCATGGACGCAAGACTACAGCGATGAAGAAACGGCGAAAGATCTCGAACGAATAACCGGGCTTACCCAGCGCTGGAACGAGGTGTTCACGACGGCGAATACCGCGCTTCAGAACATCGCTCCCGAAGATACCGCGACCAAGAACGCCATATGTTTAAAATGCGCGCGTTGGTACGGGCGTGAAGGCCATCCAGAATACGCTATTCCGTACCTCCAACAAGTACTTGCTATTGACTCCAGTAATCTCGCGGCGATGCGGCAAATGGCGGATCTGTATCGCCAAACGAAGCAATGGCAGGTCTATCAGCAGTTACTCGTTCGTATGGTCGGGATGACGGAAAAGCCCGACGAAAAAGCAGAATTTTATCTCAAAATGGGCGAGCTCAACGAGCAGCAGCTCAACGAGACCGATCAGGCAGTTGCTCAGTATTTGCAGGCACTCGATGAGGTGCCGAGCCACCTAGAAGCGCTCGACGCTTTGGAACGTGTCTACCGTTCGAGCAACCGCTGGGCGGACCTCGTCGACGTTTTAAAGAAAAAAATCGCTGCGACTTCCGACGCGAGTCAGGCGCTTAAAATCAAGCTTCAACTCGCCGATATGTATGAATCGCACATCGCCGATCGGGAAAAAGCGATCGAGCAATATCGGCTGGTTCTAGGAGAAGAAAGCAGTAATCTCGTTGCGCTCAAGGGACTCGAGCGTCTGTATACCGAAACGGAACGGTGGCCTGACCTCATCAAAATATTCGAGGCCCAGTTAGACGTCGCGACCACGGAAAAAGACCGCATTTCGCTGTTGATGCGCATTGCGATCATGTGGGAAGAAGAATTCGTAAAGCCGGATAAAGCGGCAGAACGTCTGGAGCAGATCATCGACATCGATTCGAGTCGAATCGAAGCTCTAAAAGGATTATCGCGTTTATACCGACAACTTCAGCGTTGGGATAAACTTATTGAAACGTATCGTCGTCATATCGAGGCCACTCCTGATCGAGAAGAGAAAATTGGATTATACAAGAATATCGCGACCATTTATCGGGACGAGCTCAACGATCTCGATGAGGCGATTGATGCGTTTCTCAATATCACCGCATTAGACGAGAACAACGTCGATGCGATAGACGCGTTGACCAGGCTGTACGAAAAACGGGGCGATTACAACGCGGCGCTCGACGCGATGGAAAAGCTCAGCCATCTGGTACGAGAGCCGGAAAAACGAGTCGACATCTTCTATCGCATTGGGATGATATACAAAGATAAAGCGGGGGATCAAACTACCGCGCTTGATTATTTCCAGAAAGCGGTGGATATCGATAGCGGTCACCTGTCGGCGCTGCTGGCGATGCGTGAAATATTCATCGCCGAGCAACAATGGCCGGCGGCGGCTCGCACGCTTGAACAAGCCTCAAAAGTCGAAAGCCAACCGCGAAAAAAGGCCGAGCTCAAAGTCGAACTCGGCAAGATTTACGAGCAAAAACTCGACGAGCAGAAGCGAGCAATTGGTTGTTTTGAGGACGCGTACGGTCTCGATTCAGACAATGAATCTGCCGCGCTACCTCTGGTGGATGAGTACACCAAAAACGAGCGATGGCACGAAGTCAAACCGATCCTACAAATGTTGGCCAAACGGTCCGGTGACCGGGAACAAATTGAGCAACATCGACTGTGGTTTACCCTCGGTCAGAGCGCGGATCATACCGGAGATAGCGAAACGGCTATCAAGGCTTACTCGCAAGCTTTTGCCCTAGACGCTCAGGATCTACCGTCATTAATCGGTTTAGCCGCAGCCTATTTTAGCACCAAAGACTGGGATAAGAGTTTTAAGTACTATCAAATGGTCCTGGTGCATCACCGCGAGGAGTTGGCGAAGGAAGAAACGACAGAAACGCTTTACCGATTAGGTATTATTAAGCTCGAACAAGGAGAGCGCCGCAAAGCTCTTAATATGTTCGACAAAGCGTTAGAGGAAAATCCCCAACATCGACCGACGTTGGAAGCTTTGGTTAAGCTGTTTACCGAGCAGCAGGAATTTGAACAGGTCATTCATTTTAAGAAGCAAATTTTGCAGGTCGCCCAGCCCGCCGAACGTTTTGAGATGATTGAAGAGATCGGCGATATGTGGCTCGACCGGATAAAGAATCAACCCAAAGCTATCGAGGCATACGCTGAAGCGTCTCAGCTTCAACCTTCGAACCATCGGGTTCTCCATAAATTACTGACCCTGTATCAAGCGACCGGCCAATGGGAGCAAGCCGTAAGCACGATAGGGAAAATAAGTGCTTTGGATGAACGCGATAGCGCCAAAGCCAAATACGCCTATACCATCGGCGTCATCCAGCGCGACGAGCTCAAGAATCCGGATAAAGCACTGGATATGTTTAATGAGGCCTTGGACCTTGACAATACGATGCTCAAGTCGTTCGAGTCGATCAACCGGATTCTCACTCAGAAAAAGGATTGGAAACAACTGGAACGGGCGTTTCGAAAAATGCTCCACCGCATCACCGGTAAAGGGGATACGGCGCTGGAATTTAATTTATGGCACAATCTGGGGGTTATCTACCGGGACCGGCAGAAGAGCTTCGAAAGTGCCGCGGAGGCCTTTACGATGGCCTCGCGACTACAGCCCGATAATTTGCAGGAGCATCAGATTTTAGCAGAGCTTTACACTTCGCTATCTGATCGGTTAGATGATGCGATCACTGAGCATCAGACCCTCATCGGGTATGATCCCTATCGGGTCGACTCTTATAAAGCCTTATACAAGCTCTATTTCGATGCGCGCGCTTACGATAAAGCGTGGTGCTTGTCAGCTACCCTCAACTTCCTAAATAAAGCTGATTCAGAACAGAAGAAGTTCTACGAACAATACAAACCCAAGGGACCTATTCGTCCGAAAGCTCGTCTCAGTAATGAGCGCTGGGTTAAGGACTTGTTCCATCCAGACGAGGATTTCCTCGTCGGAAAAGTATTTGAGGCAATCACGCCGGCGGTGTTACGAATCCGAGGTAAACCGGATAAATTCTGGCAACTCAACCGCAAACAGCTTATTCAGGATCTCAATAACACTACCGTAACCTTTGCGAGGACATTCGGCTTTACCGCTCTAGTGCTCAATCTGCCGTTTATCCCGAGATTGTTCGTCTGTCCGGACCGGCAAGGTGGTCTCGCTTTTGCGGCCACTAACCCGCCCGCAACGATTTGCGGGAGCGCGCTGTTGTCGGGATACAGCCCAAATGATCTGATGTTCCATGTGGCGCGACACTTGAATTACTATCGCGGCGAACATTACATTCGCACCATGTTTCAGACCAAAGATGAGATGAAATTGGTCATCCTGGCGGCGATGAAGATATCTGGAGTAGAAATCAAAGAGCCTAGCGTGAATGAGTGGGCGAGCCAAATACAGGTCAACATGGAGCCCGCCGATCTCGAGCTGCTCAGCACGGTAAAGAAACGTTTCGTCGAATCCGGCGCAAAAACCGATATCAAACGGTGGATGCAAGCCATCGAGCTAACCGGTTGTCGTGCGGGTCTGTTGATGTGCAACGATCTTGAGATCGCCTCGCGGATGATACAGGCCGATCCGCCGGGCAGCACTGTCGATATGACGCCCAAAGAGAAGGTCAAAGAGTTGGTGCTGTTTAGCGTTTCCGAGCAGTATTTCCGCTTGCGAGAAGCTCTCGGCATTCAAATCGAAGTCGCGTGACCGAAACCGCGGAGGGAGATTTCTTCCTCCGGTCGAGATGACAGTTGTGACTAGCGCGATAAGCTGTTGTCGCTAGACCAAGGTCGCTAGCCAGCGGCCGCGTGCGATCATTCGGCCAAATACGAGTAATTGAGCCAACAGTAAGCCGATCACGCTCGCGTCAACGCCGCTCGCCTCGGCCCATCCGCTTACTAAGATTCCGGCGAAAGCGACTAAAGCCAATAAACCATGCCAGGCTAAAAAGGACAAAATACGGCCTACTCGATGGATGGTCTGAAAAGCCACGGCGACCGATCGGATACCGTTTTCGGAAACGAGAAGCTCGGCCGTAGAGGCGTCGTATAGAAGCAGCAAGTACAAGCTTCCAATCATCGCGGCGAGGAGACATGCGACCGCCACGAGATCGGTCGTCCGATCATCATCGGGAAGCAGCGGAATGGCTCTAATCAAATAGATCGCAAAGGCAGACAATGCGATGACGAGGGCTAACCCCGTTAAATATAGCAATTGTATTTTGAAGCTCTGGTAATAAAGACGAGCGGCCGCGCGACAGATCTCGGGCAAAGCAGCCGAACTCGCCAACGCGTGAAGCCAGAGCATGGAAAAGAATGGACTGAGGAACAGATAAAAGACGAGCGTGGTCAAAAACAACGGTGCGTACTCGACCGTTCGACGACACGCATCCCAAAGAAGCTCGGGTAGCAAGAAGAAGCGGTAGGGCCCTTCCTGAATTGCTCCGAAAGCGGTTCCGGCGTGGGAGAGATAACTGTCTGAGGCTGCTGTCAAGGGTGCGGTAATCGCGTAAGCAAAAACCGTTTTTGTGAAATAGATGACCAGCATGGCCGGTACGGCTTCTAGAACTTTAACCCAAGGCCCGCCTTGCCGGTGCTGACATCGCAGATCCATCGCGTCTCTCTATGTTCCGATCGCGCCCAACGCCGCTTGTACCAGGTAAAGCAATAGCGGGGAAGAATGTGAACGGAAGAATCGATGAACCGGAGGCGATACGGGGACGGCGGTCGGAACTGGTGGTTCAATTTGGCTAAGCCCGATCTTACCTTCTAAAGCTGGTCTCAGAACGGTTTCAGTAAATCCGTTCCCGTATACGCGGTCGAAACTCGAGAATAGCGCCACCAATCCCGGGTGTGCGAAGCGATTTTCACGGGCATATTGCCCCAAAGCCTCCAGTAGCTTGGATCGGCCCCAACCGCGGCTGATTTTCTCGAGCACCAAGGCGGGACGGAGGTATACCGCGTCCATGATCTGATCTGGCGAGTAGGCGTATGCCGGCAAAAGCGAGGAAGGTGTTGATCGGTGGGGCTGAGGGTATCGACCGCTCGCCAGACGATAGTAGTCGAGTTTGTACCGAAAAGGGCCGAGAGCGATGCCAGGGCCATATAACTGCTGCAACAGATCAAAAGCGGCCCATTGCGCCAGGCCTTCGTCGAGCATCGGTTGTTCGACCTCGTTAGTAGCGATCATTCCTTGAAACCATTGATGAGCCAGCTCGTGAGCGACTATTTCGTCAATCTCCGGATGAGGTATCAGGAGGTTCGACCATGCCCACCAAGGACCGCCGGATACAAACAGAGTCGGGTATTCCATAGCGGAAGCCGCTCGCGCTCCTCTGGGCGGGATAATAATGGTTAGATACGAGTATGGATAACGGCCAAAAAGGGTATTGAAGTGCTTTAGCCCTTTTCGTATCAATTCCGCATGACGGAACACGGAGCTTCCGTAACCAACCGGAGCGAGGATTGTTACTTTAATCGCATCGAACCTGAAAGAGGTTTCCCGAAAATGCGGATAGGACGACCAAACCACGTCGTGTATTTGGCTCGCGATGAATATTTCCGTCCGCGATAGCCCATTGGACTTACTCGATACAAGCTGACCGCTAGCTCCGACTCGAACGTTTTCGGGGACGGTAACGGAGAGCTCGTAGCAGGCAAAATCCGCGTAAAACTCGCCCATGCCACGATACGGGAAGGTTGCCCATCGGCCATCAGGTTCGAGACGGGCTAGTTTCGGATACCACTGGGCAACCATATCAAAACTTCCCCAGTAACCGGAACGAGCGACTAATCCAGGTAAGCGCGCCCGGAATTGCATGGTGAGTGCAAGGCTCGAACCGGGTTCGACCGGGCGGGGTAGGTGAACGACGAACTGGGTTGAATCGCCCGTTCCAAAATCAACACTAGCAAAAGGCATTAGGTCGAGACCGTCTCGAGTGAAAAGAGAGATTATCTGGATGCTACCCGGACGGTCCGGTGCAACGCCACGCAACCGACCGCCGCCCTCTCGCATGAATATACTATTGCTATTGGCAAAGGCGTTGAGGTAAAGATGGAAAAAGAGGCGGTCGACAGGCCGCTGACTGGTATTGCGCCAGTCGATTATTTGCGAGCCATCTACCAGATGCTGTCTCGCGTCTAAGTGGGCTTGGATCCGATAGTTTAAGTCCGCGCACGGGGTCGCGGACAACGCCGCCGGAGTCATCCCCGCCATCACCGTCAGAATTAAAAGTAGGAGTCGTGCTGCCCAAAAATATTCGTAGTTCAGAATCGCCTCGCTGGTATGAGTATGGTGGATAGGGTCCCGTCGATAAGCCGACGCCTACCCGTGGACGCCGTTGTAGAAATAACGAGCCTAAAGCTATATCATTATATGAAGCTACTTTGATTACGGATGCTAGATAAACGCGACATAAGACTTCTTACTCGAAGGGCTACCCGTAGGCTCGGGTATACCCTTGGGGAGGTCTTGGCGGTTGGCGATCTCGTTTTGCTCGAGGGCGATTTGGGCGCGGGAAAGACCTTCTTGATCCGCGCTATCTCGCGAGCGCTTGGCGTACCCGCGGATCTGCCGATTACGAGTCCGACTTTTGAATTGGTACACGAGCTTCCCGCCCGCTATCCGGTCATTCACGCCGACTTATACCGCCTTACCGATTCGTCTCAACTCGCCGAGCTCGGGTTGGTAGAACGGATCGGACGGGACGCGGTAGTACTCGTAGAGTGGGGTGACAGGTTCGTGGCGGAGCTCGGTGACGACAGT
>Ga0069004_10000065_pt1 | contig 12281 bp, 11 predicted proteins | sample WestPond_Cattail_2_FD_62358 | JGI IMG/M metagenome (GOLD analysis project Ga0069004, IMG submission 62358) | Wetland microbial communities from the San Francisco Bay, California, USA, that impact long-term carbon sequestration - WestPond_CattailB_D2 | ecosystem: Environmental > Aquatic > Marine...
CTGCCGTCGGTGATAACCGTACCGGGAGCAACTGTAGTCGAACATTTTTCTTTGTCGGTCTTGAACACTTTTATTTCAACTTTTTCGCCTTTATCGTTAGTAATAACGGTACGTGCGGCAGGGTAGGGAGACAATCCTCGAATGAAATCATACACACGTTTTACGGGTTGATTCCAAACAATTTGGCATGTCTCTTTAAATATCTTTGGAGCAGGTTTCAATTCACCGTTTATTGCGGGAAGCGAAGCCTGGTCTATGGATTTTACATTATCCGATAATATAGCTTCAACCGTGTCAAGAACCAATTGGCTGCCCAAGTTCATCAACTTGTCATGTACCATCTCAAGGTCGTCGGTTTCGGCAATCGGTACGTGTACCTGTTGTATTATCTTACCTGTGTCCATGCCTTTTTCAAGAAAGAACGTAGTGATGCCGGTTTCTTTCTCACCGTTTATGATAGCCCAATTGATAGGGGCTGCCCCTCGATATTGCGGTAGTAATGATGCATGCAGGTTGAATGTGCCGAAGCGTGGCATACTCCAAACGACTTCGGGCAACATACGAAAAGCAACAACTATTTGTAAGTCTGCTTTGTATGATGATAGTTCGTCAACAAAGTCCGGGTCTTTCAGCTTTACCGGTTGCAGAAGAGGCAATTTTTGTTGCAGCGCATATTGTTTTACGGGTGAGAACTGAATCTTGTGTCCGCGTCCGGCAGGTTTGTCGGGCATGGTGATTACAGCCACCACATTATAATGATTTTCTACGAGAACTTTTAACGGTAATACGGCAAAATCAGGTGTACCCATGTACACTATTCTTAAATCTTTCTTTTCCATGTTTGTTAATCTTCTGAGAAATGTACCAGCAGTTGCCGGTAAGTGCTTAATATTTTCGACTTTGACACGAAACCGAGATAGTTGCCGTCATTGTCGCATACGGGAAGATTCCATGCTTTGGTATCGTCGAATGTCTGCATTACGCGCTCCATAAGGTCGTCGTTATGCAGAACGGCGGGAGCAGATGTCATAAACCCTTTTACTGTGAATTGATGGTACAGCTCGGCACGGAACATGATGTTTCGTATGTCATCCAACTTAACTATGCCTATAAGTTTATTCCTATCATCCAGTACCGGAAATACGTCACGTCTTGTTTTTGTTATTATTGACACCAATTGTCCCAAATCCATATTTTGAGTGATAGGCATAAAGTCGGTCTCGATAACGTTTTCCAGCTTCATCAATGTAAGTACGGCTCTGTCTTTATGGTGAGTCATCAGTTCTCCCTTTTTTGCTAAACGCATGGCATATATGCAGGTAGGTTCAAAAATGATAATTGTCATATATGAACAAACGGATACAATCATCAGCGGTAGGAATAAACCATAGCCACCGGTTAGTTCTGCAATCAGGAAAACACCGGTAAGAGGCGCATGCATAACTGCGCTCATTACACCTGCCATACCCATCAGTGCAAAGTTGGTTTCAGGCAGATAAGGCAATGTCCCCAATCCGTTTGAGAAATGTGAGAAGATAAAACCCGATATGCAACCGAGAAACAATGTAGGAGCAAATATACCACCGCAACCTCCACCTCCGTTTGTTGCCGTAGATGCAAATACTTTTGTCAGTACGATCAAACCTAAATATACGAGTATCAGGTGATCGTTACCATAGAAGAGAGAGTTGTTCATTACCGTATCCCATTGGTGCATGTTGCTACCGTTTATCAACAATTCTATGGTGTTGTAACCTTCGCCATATAGTGGAGGGAACAGGAAGATAAGTATGCTTAATGTTACTCCTCCCAAAGCTAATTTAGCCCATGGATTTTTCCTCTTTCCGAAAATCGTTTCGAACCAGTTCATCGTACGAGTGAAATAGAGTGATACCAAACCGGTGAATATACCTAATAATATGGTGTAAGGGATACGTTCCAAAGTGAATGTGTTTTGCAGATGGAATGCAAACATCGGATGCAACCCGCTGAATATGTATGAAAACACGGCGGCAGTGACTGCAGAAATCATCAACGGGAGCAATGATGCCATTGTTAGGTCTATCATCAGTACTTCAAGCGTAAAACACAGGCCGGCTATCGGCGCTTTGAAGATGCTTGATATGGCACCTGCTGCTCCACAACCTACGAGTAGCATCAAAGTCTTGTGCTCCATCTTGAATGCCATACCGAGATTTGAGCCTATGGCCGAACCGGTGAGTACGATAGGCGACTCGGCTCCGACTGAACCACCGAAACCGATTGTAATGGCACTGGCAATTATTCCCGACCAAGTGTTATGACTCCTGATACGACTTTGACGCTTGGAAATGGCATAAAGAATACGTGTTACGCCGTGGCTTATATCATCACGTACGATATATCTAACGAATAACCCTGCCAAGAATATTCCGATAACAGGATAAACCAAATATAAGTAATTGGCGTGAGTGGCATTAAAGTTTTCAGTCAATAGATTTTCAATCTGATTTATAAGCCATTTTAGTACAAAGGCTGCTACGGCAGTAAGAAAACCTACCATAAAACTTAGTACGAGGACAAATCTTTTTTCCGGAATATGTTCCTCACGCCAGCGATTAAGCGATTGAAAAAATGTTGTTTTTTCTTGATATTGCATTATTAACCACTATTTCCATTATAAACAAATTACAAAGTAAAGAATAATATTCACAAATCACAACATTGATGTCAATATTTTATTAAATGCTTTTTTATTCACGAATGACTTTTACCGTACCGCCTTTGCCTATTTTAACTATGCTTGACGGTTTGGCTGGAGTAGTATCGTTCTGGCGATATTTTACAATATAATCTACTGCATTTTTTATTTCATCATTTATATCGGCAAAAGATTTAGGCGAAGGTTCACCACTAATATTAGCCGAAGTGGAAACTATCGCTTTGCGAAAGCGTTGGCATAGTTGCTTTGAAAAATCTTCTTTAGTGATGCGCATTCCCACGCTTCCGTCTTCAGCTAAGAGGTTGGTAGCCAAGTTCCTTGCATTATCGTAAATGACGGTCAGCGGTTTGGTGCTCATTTCAATCATGTCCCATGTAATAAGCGGTACATCGTTAACATAGAATTCAACTTTCGGTTCTGAGTCAACCAACACTATAAGAGCTTTACTGTCGTTACGCTTCTTTATATCGTATACTTTTTTTACAGCTTCTGGGTTTGTGGCATCACAGCCTATTCCCCATATAGTATCGGTTGGATATAATATGATACCACCGTTATTCATCACTTTGCAAGCTTCTATAATATCTTCTTTATAATCCATTTTATTGATGTTTATTTCGTAATGTTCATTATAATAACTCGTTTTTTCTAAATTTATTGTATTATACTTGAATTTTTTTATACCTTTGATTAAGAAATGAAATGATTAATGCCGAAACCATATAGATGAAATATAAAGCTTTGCTATTGTTAATGCTGGTTTTCTTACTTGCTTCCTGTGAAAAGAAGAATGTGAAGTTGGTTGATGTACAGGCGTTTAAGGACGAAAGGTTTGAGGTAAACCGTTCATTACTGTTTAGTAAATTGATAAAATATTGTGGTGGAGAGCGTAGTAAATTTCATAGAAATGTGGCAATAAGGGAGTACTATAAACGATATGGTAACTTAATTTGGAGCGACAATTTTAAGTTCGATAAGGCGGATACTCTAATATCATGGCTTAAGTACACTGAGGCAGACGGCATTAATCAACACATTTTTCATATAAAAAAAGAGCGACATTTGATTAATAAATTACGAAATTACGACATTAAAAAGGGCGAAAGTATAACAAAGATGCTTGCGGAATTGGATTTTTTACTATCGGAGGATTATCTGCGATACGTAGATGGCATGAGATTTGGTTTTGTAAATCCTGAATCGGTTTACAATAATCTGGAATATATGCATTCTATGGTAAATCCTGCCGATTCAGCAAACCATAGGCGCATTCTCTTTGATATGAATATCTATCATCCCGATGCCGTATCCGATTTAAAGGCGCTGGAATGTGTAAGTAGCAGCGTTGACGGATTTATTTCAGCTTCACAACCTCGTAATCCGGATTATAAGATCTTGAAAAAAGAGTTGAACCGCTATAGTGATTCAACTTCGAGATATAAAATCGCTGTTAATATGGAACGTTACAGATGGCAACCTATTCAGAAAGAAGGCAATAAATACGTATGGGTGAATTTAGCTCAATGCCGTTTGTATGGAATTGATCATAAAAGCGGAAATACTTTGGATATGAAAATATGTGAGGGCGCTATTGATCATAAAACTCCTGTCTTGAGCAGTCAGATAAATTATATGCAAATTAATCCTTATTGGGTTATACCGAAAAGTATTGTCAGGCGTGAGATCATTCCGTGTATGCAGCGTAATTATAATTACTTGCAGAAACGGGATATTGAAGTACTTGATCATAACGGACACAAAATAAATCCTCATAGCGTACATTGGAACTCAAGTGCTGAAAGAATTCCATATACTTTTAGGCAAAATAGCGGTGGAGAAAATTCACTTGGGCGGCTAATCTTTAGGTTTAAAAATAATTTTTCCATATTTTTGCACGACACAAATAGCAGATGGGTCTTTAGCAGTGCAACTCGTACTGTGAGCCACGGCTGTATTAGGCTTGAACATCCTGTTGATTTGGCTTGGTTTTTAATGAAACATAAAGATAATGACCGATTGCAAAAGATAAAATATGCCATAACACAAGATTCAATAAAACATCCTGATACGTATGTGTTTTCTGAGTCGGTACCGTTGTTTATTAAATATTATACGGCGTATGTGAATGATAAAGGGCATGTCGTATATTGCAACGATCCGTATAAATATGATGAGCCTTTGAAAGAAGCTTTAAAACATTTATAAATTAATGCTATGAAGTTTGAAGAGAATGAAGTAACGAAGATGCTAAGAGATCCCGAATTGCAACGTAAAGCATTCGAGATGATTGTTGCAGAATACCAAGATCAACTCTATTGGCAAGTACGCCGCATGATAAGTGATCATGATGATGCTGACGATATACTTCAAAACATATTTATTAAAGCTTGGGTTAATATTGATTCGTTCCGTGGAGAATCTCGTATGTCTACATGGCTCTATCGTATAGCGATGAATGAATGTATTACTTTCATAAACAAGAAAAAAGCTGAGCAAAAAGTATCTCTTTCCGATCCCGATTCCGATCCTGTGCGTCATCTTGAAAGCGACAGCTATTTTGATGGTGATACAATGGAAGGTCTTTTGCAGAAAGCGTTGCTGACTTTGCCTGAAAAACAACGTCTGGTATTTAATATGAAATATTTTAAAGAAATGAAATATGAAGAAATGTCTGATATACTAAATACCTCGGTAGGGGCTTTGAAAGCTTCGTATCATATTGCCGTAAAAAAAATAGCGGTATATATTGAGAATAATGTTTAAACCTTTTCGGTTCTATTTAGTCTTATAGATATAAAAGTATAGAATTATGAAATACGAAGAGGAGATATTAAAAAAATGTGGCAAAGGGAATCCATTCAGAGTTCCTGAAGGCTATTTTGATAATCTTTCTCAGAGGATAATGAATTCGCTACCCGAGAAAGATATGTCGGTTAGACCATTAATGTCTGTCGCTGTTGCACGAAGGCATCATCGTCTCTTGTTGAGATTAACCTCAATAGCTGCTGCGTGTATCGGGTTGATGTTTGTTATTGGTCTTTATGTGCATCGTTCTGATAAATCGTTACAGATTGCAAAAGTGGAATCAAAAGTTAAAGTAGAGCAATTATCAGATCAAGACGTGGAATCTATGGTTCATAGTTCGCACATGGATGATTATACTCTATATCAATATTTGTCGGATTCAGAAAATTAAGATTTTAAGGTCATGAAAAAAATAGCTTTATTTATAATAATAAGTATATTATATGCTTTTGTACCGATTGTTGCCCAAAATAAAAGAATGTCACCTGATGAGTTTCAGGCAAAACAAAAAGCTTTTATTATTGAGGAAGCGAAACTTACTCCTGAAGAAGCAGCACGTTTTTTCCCTTTATTCTTTAAATTACAGGCTATTAAAAAAGCATTTATGGATAAAGGATGGAAATCTATGCGTTCTCTTCGTGACGGTAATGCCAGTGAATCAAAGTATGCTCAGGCCGTTATTCAAATGTACGATTCACACATTGCTACAGATAAGCTTGATAGATTATATTTAAGCAAGTATGCGCGTATACTGCCTTACAGTAAGATATATAAAATTATGCATGCTGAGATGGATTTCCATCGTCAGATGTTAAGGTCATTCCATCATTAAATTCAAATATTCGGCTGCTTGTCGGCAGGTGGAGTAATATCTGCCTGATTAGTGATTTTTGCGATGTCTTTATCGAATGAATAGTAATAGGTACTTGTGTATCTAGCTCCATACTTATTTTCACTGCTGAATTTGAAATTACATGTCCAACCTATTGGTCGTTTCTTGTAATTACGTTCGAAGTTCATTATCAGTTGTGTGTATTTTTGTTCTTCTGATGGATTATCGCCGGCGTTATCCAAACTGTCCTTTATGTTGCACCAACGTGCAAACTGTTTTTCATCGGTAGGTGCTGAATAAAGGGTATCCATTTTAGATATTTCTACAAATTGATAGCTCAACCACTTAATAGAGGAGTTTTTCAAATCTTTTTCAATTAACGAACGTGCTTTATCCGATTGTGAACTGCAAGCTGTGGTTATTACCACTAAGGCAAGCAATGCACAGTACTTTACGTTAGACATCAGTTTTTATTCTTTTAGCAGTTTATCCAAGAAGTCATTTAATTCGTTATCCAATCCTTTCAAAAGATTATCATTTAAGAGCATCGTGTCGTCGTTAATCAACATAAGCTCCGTTACGGTCTCTTTTTCATCATCTACCAATACGAATGAATAAGGTTTGATAAGCGCCGGAATATCCAAAACGCCATTTCCTTTCATGTAATTTAAGATGTTGCGTAGAACCTTTTCAACATCATCCATGAATTTATCATCCTTTGAATCCACCCATTCTTCTATAATTCCCTTTGACAGTTCATCTTCGTCATCATTATAAATGGTGAATTCACCGCTTTCATTGTTTGGTTGTAAATGAATATCGGTAATAATTGATTGTTCCTTTTCGCTGGCGAACGTAGCAATGGCATCGTTGAGCGTTTGTTCGATTAATGAGTGTGATTCTTCACTTAATTTCATTCTTAGGATGTTTTATATTTCTTTTTCAAAGTTACGAAATAATTATTATATATAAGAAGATTTTCGTTAATTATTGCCATGAGCCTTCATTTGCATGTTAAGACGTATATAATCATCAGCTCTGCGCTTTAAAATTTCACTATATATATAGGCTTGTTCTAATAACATTTTGTATTTGGTCTTTTTTGAAGCTAAACTTATTGTAGTTGTCACCCATTCTTGTGCATTTTTTATATTGTTGTTCATTTCATTCGCCAATGCTAAGTTATAGGCCATTTCCACCTTTTGTTTACCGTGAAGGCCTTTGTATGAGTCTTCCCATTCCTTTTGTACTTTGTCCCATTTTTCATTATTGATAAGATATATGATGTACTGACCTGTTGATGACATTCCGTTTGCATAGAAATAGCGCGGTTCGCTAGTCCAATTAGGTATGAGGTTTTTGCAAATATATCCTGCATAATCTGAAGCAATGGATTTGATCGTGTCATTAGAAGGCAGCGAATTTTTAAGTAATGATAAGCCTTCTTCATCATCTTCCCATGCAATACTGTCGAGGAGAACAAATTCAGCTACCCGCTTTGACCGCTTAGGCGTATATATTCGGATAACAGGATAAACTTTTGCCTGTGCCATTCCACTCCAATACATATTATTATCATCACGTTTAAATGATGCTTTTCGGTTTATTTCGATTAATATATTATCCAACGAAATAAGTACGTTTGAGTGCAAATCACTGCATAGTGATAATACTTCGTCATGATTTAACTCACGCATATTGCGTATATAATATGGTATAGTGTCGCTCATGCGTAAAGCAGAATCACAAATCATAACTTGTTTAAAGAAATTCTGATCGGCTAATGCATGTGCAATAGCTTCCGTAGTTACTTTAGGATCACCTTGAATATATTCATATTGCCCCCATGTCTTTGCCGTTACCGGATATTCCTGCATTGAGTCTGTTGTATCTATTATTGTATTATTAACAACGGCTACGGAATCCATTCCTGCCACGAAATTGAATTTACCCGGTACCATGTTGTCTATTGATACCTCATATAGGCTCTCGCATGCTGTGAATGTGCAGCAAAGCAGAAATAGCGTAATCAGATTAAAATATCTTGGCATAGTTATAATATTAATTCAATACAAAAGTATATAATACTTTGATAAAAGTACAAAAAAAGACGATAAAGAATTCTCTTTACCGCCTTTTTTTATTAAAACTAATATCTTTTTAAAAGAATAAGTATCTGTTATCTTCTACATTAGCCTTGATGTATAAGTCATTAATGAAACGACTGGCACCACGAAGCATGTTTTGTACATCCTTCATTAATTCGTCTGCCAAGTTGAATTTCTCCGGCAATACTTCTTTCTTTACAGCCATCAAAACATATACAGCTGCATTACCCTTTATAGGTTTTGTTATCTGGTTAAGTTGAGCAATACTTGCATAAGCACTAAGTGCAGGTTCACTGGAATTCAGAGCCGTAACATACGTATTGGCCGAAAATGTAACATGCTTAACGGTATCTATTACAACACCTTTTAATGAAGACAACTCGCTGAATGAAGTGATATGTTTGGCATTAATCATTGCTTTGATTTTATCTGCTTTTTTGTCGCGCATGATTTCAGCTTTTAATTGGTCTTTCACAAATTCAAGAGGACGATAACCTTTTTTGATTATTCCCGTCAAGGCAACTACCATCATGTTGTCACTGTTGCCACATTCGAATAATTGTGAAACATCACCCTTCTTGGCATTGTATATCCATTTCATAACTTCTTTTGTGTTTACTACTCCGCACACGTTATGATCTGCACTGTATATGTCGTTCTTTTCCTGCAAATGATAACCGTTCTCTTCAGCATGTGTGGTTAATTTGTCCAATGTCTGGTTTGAGGCCAGGAACGAACTGAACTTATTATACTCTCTGTTATATGTGTCTTTTGAGAAGTTAACGACCTTCTTAATTAAAGCTACATTGTATTTTGTCTTATCCGTTTTCTTATCCATTACCTGCAAGATAATGTTACCTTGCGATAAAGCTACATTGGCAGATTGGTTTTTACCCAAACTGAACAAAGTAGTGAACAGCTTTGTGGAATTAGCATCAATTGATGTTTGGCCTTCGTATGCTTGGGATGTTATCCATTGGCCTTCGCCTGTTCCTTTATATTTTTTAGCAATAGTTGCGAAATCGGCACCACTTTGGATTGCTTTAAACACACTGTCTGCAACTTGCTTTGTTTTGGCAGCCGTCTGTTCCTGAATTTGAATTTGACGGAATTGAATAGAATCGGCCTGTTGTACTTTACCCAACAGTTTGAAGGTATTTAAGGTGTTATCTTCAGCCGTGTAGAAAGGTCCGCAAATAGAACCGACACTTACCGAGTCGAGTTTGCCTTGAATGTCTTTAGGGAAAGCTTCTTTTGTGAATGGCAAACCATTGTACGGGAATGTTGTTTCTGCATTGCGAACGATAGCTCCATAATCACCACCCTTAGTCAAGTTCTCTTTGGCTGTGGCCATTTCTTTATCTATTGCAGCGCGGTCAACTTTGCTCGCTTTTACTTTGACATCAATATATTTGATGTTTCTTGACTCTTGATATTGTTTGAATTGTTCTTTTTTCTTCTCATATAAAGCACTGATCTCAGAGTCGCTGACTTTTATTTGAGAATCCGGAATTGTTGAATAAGGAATAGCAGCCAACATAAAGTCTGTAGAGTGTGTACGAGCATCAAATGCAGCTTGCGCTTCAACAGGATTTGAAATTAAAGAATGTGCAACCAAGTTCTGATATTTCTCAGCCAACTTTTGATCTTTAAGATTCTTTCTTACAAATTCCCAGAAAGTATAAAGATTTTTATAGTATTCAACATATTGTTCAGGCATTTTTGTATTACCCATTTTGCTATATTCGACTAAGAATTTGTTTAGCAAGTCTTTATCGAATAATCCTGTTTGTTGGTTAACAAAAGGAGTTTGGCGCAGCATAGGATCAGTACCTTTATCCATCATGTCTTGAATTTCAGCTTCCGACACCGTTAAACCTAATTTGTCAGCTTCGTGCTCAACTAATTTGTTATTCACATAGTTTTGCCAAACTTGATCTCTTATTTGTGTCATTTGATCGTCAGTCAAATTGGCATTACCGTTTGAGAATTTAATAACAGTGGTGTATTCGTCTACTAACTTTTGGAAATCGTTGGCAGAGATAGCTTCTCCGTAAACTTTTCCCGCATCTGTCTTTTGGTGAGGCGCCAGCACTTTCCACGCATCACCGGCAATGAATGCAAACAGAGCGAAGCCGATTACAATGACCAATAATGGTCCTTTAGATCTGATCTTTCCTAATGTTGCCATTTTCTATTTAAATGTTTATTATTATTTTTCAATTAAATTTTTGGGCACGAAGATACAAAAAATATAAATAAACTATATTATTCGCGCAAAAAAAATCAATTATTCTATCACTTCCAATTGTACAAGTTCAATTTTCGTTGCCGATACTTTCAATATCTTGAAATGAAAATTCCTTATTGTAATTGTTTCGTGCAGTTTTGGGAAACTTTGATAATAATCCAAAATCAAGCCTCCTAGGGTTTGGTAATCCTCCGATTCGGGCAGGTCAAGATTAAACATTTCGTTTACATGCTCAATTTCCAATCGCGCCGATAGGATATATTTATTTTCGGTTCCGTCAATCTTTTTGGCGATATAGGTATTAGTATCGTGTTCATCTTGTATGTCCCCGAATATCTCTTCAACAATATCTTCAAGAGCCACTATACCGGAAGTCCCGCCGAATTCGTCAACAACAACGGCAAGTGATTTTTTTTCGTTCATAAACAGCTTGAGTAATTTGTTAGCTGACATCGTCTCCGGTACAATAGGCATTTGCTGTATGTGTTCACGCCAATGGTCCGGATTACGAAACATTTCCGAAGAATGAATATAACCTATGATGTTATCAATATTTTCTTTATAAACCACTACTTTTGATATGCCAGATTCTGTGAATTTTTGCATAAGATCAGTCGTTGGCGTATTCATTTCTATCGCTATAATTTCCGTACGCGGTATGGCGCAATCGCGTATCTTAATGGTTGAGAAGTCGAGGGCATTTCTGAATATTTTTACTTCAGGTTCCAATTCATCTTTATTCTTTGTAGTATCTATTGTTGTTTGCAAAAAATAATCAAGATCAACTTTACCGAATGCTTTGTCGCTATTCTCTTTTGTCGTTTTTATTCCGAATATTCGCAATATACCTTTTGCACAAGCCGAACAGAATTTTGATATTGGCTTTAGCACTACATAAAATATGTATGTCGGAGGTGCAAAAGCCGGTAGTAATTTGTTGGCATCGGTTTTAAATATTGCCTTAGGCATGAATTCTCCGATGAATAATATGATTAGTGTTGAAACTATCGTCTGTATGATCAGCATCAAGGCATCATTCGAAATATAAGGTGATAAACAGGTCCTTAATATTTTCGACATATAAGAACCATAGAGAACCAATACAATTTCGTTCCCAACAAGCATGGTGGAAATATAATCGCCTGAGTGGTGATAAAATACATTTAATATGGAATAAATCATGCCATGATGTTCATTATCCACTTCAAGCCGTAGTTTGTCGGCGGATACAAAAGCAATTTCCATACCCGAAAAATATGCGGCAAGCAACATACTGATAACCAGTCCTATGATAATTTCGGTCATATTAGTTTCTTTTTATCTACCGATACGTGCCCGGCTGTTTTATGAATGGTGTATATGGTCATATCCTGATTGGATTCGAAGCGATGTCCGGTAATCATTTTGTCTTTTTGTATGATTCTGATAAATTTCCGAGAATAGATTTTCCTGGCATTTTGGTTCCAAAAGAGTTCCTCCGTAAAGAACCTGTCACCTTTAACGTTTTTAATTTTGACGTGTCCGTTCAACCTCCATATTTTTTTCTCCGAAAGATACGTAGCTTTATCGGCTTTTATACTGGCT
>Ga0069004_10000075_pt1 | contig 11309 bp, 10 predicted proteins | sample WestPond_Cattail_2_FD_62358 | JGI IMG/M metagenome (GOLD analysis project Ga0069004, IMG submission 62358) | Wetland microbial communities from the San Francisco Bay, California, USA, that impact long-term carbon sequestration - WestPond_CattailB_D2 | ecosystem: Environmental > Aquatic > Marine...
TAATATCCTCATATTCAATTAATTAATGCTAAATATCACCGTTCAGTAGACCCTAATTAAGGAAACAGAAACGTATTAAATAGTGCAAGATGAGTTTGACGGTTTACCCCTAACTATCAAACAGTGGAAATGCACAAGTGAGTATGTTGATATTAGAGTTAACGATGCTTTTGCAAGGGCAAACGGTTATAAATCTGTTGATGATATGATAACCTTGACTGTTGGAAAAGCAAAGATGTTTAAAATGTTTGGAGGTATACCGGATTGGATACATGCAACATCAAATGGTGAGTTTATCTTTATGGCTACAGCCAAAAAGACATTAAACTAAAATGTTTGACATGTAAAAACATAAGGGTCATATAAGAATGGGTCCTGTAAAAAGTTTATCGCTGGAGGTATCTAAACTCCCAAATTCACACTAGTTTATATAAAAATTATGTCCGAGTTCTTTATTCTTGTACGAGTTTTAAATGAGAATATAGCAACATAAAGTACGATAAAAATAAAGCGATTTTAAACTTTATAGTAATATGTAATGGGGGTACCATTTTTTCAAACACCTACCCGGACACTGAAACCCACGCCTACTACTGTTTACATTCACAAATAAATTTAGTCTGTTGGGGGTGATAGAATTACAGGAGAATATTTGATTTTATAGTAGCTGGAATTGTTTATTCCATCTCAATTTTAGATGCATTCCACACTTTAAGATAAAATGTCTATCTTTGTGAGGTAAAAAATAAATCTATTTAGCCCCATTTGCTTGTGATGAGTAGGTGGGGTTTCTTGTTGAGTAAGATTTTGTTTGCTCTATTTTTGATGCTTGTACTCTAAAAGTTAGTGTTTGGATATAATGTTACACCTATGTTACACCTGATAAAACAAAAACGGCTGATAATCAAATGATTAACAGCCGTTTGTTGTACCCAGACTCGGGATCGAACCGAGATGAGTTGCCCCACTGGTGTTTGAGACCAGCGCGTCTACCTATTCCGCCATCTGGGCTAATGCGGGTGCAAAGATATACTTATTTGCTTAATCAGCAAAACATTTACCAAAAATATTTCTTGATGATAAAATGTTATAGGCTATTCTTTGTATTCCTAAAATATGTCTTACCTTTGTGACATCATGTTTTATAAGTAATCTAAATGTGTTATGGCATTAAACAGTAATAACTTTTGCGTCGTCATGTGTGGCGGCATTGGAAGCCGTTTTTGGCCGGTCAGCCGGAAGAGTTACCCCAAACAGTTCCTTGACTTTTTCGGTACGGGGCAATCGCTTTTGCAACAAACTTATAAGCGCTTTAGCAAAATAATACCTAAGGAGAATATATTTCTTGTTACTAATAAGGCTTATGCTGATCTCATTAAACAGCAATTGCCTGAGATTAATGATAATCAGATATTATTTGAACCGATGCGCCGCAATACTGCGCCGTGCGTGGCTTGGGCATCATATCATATTTATTCAATAAATCCTAATGCTAATATTGTTGTTGCCCCTTCTGATCATTTGATTCTTAACGAGGATAATTTCCTGCAACTTATTAGTGAAGCTTTGGATTTTGCCGGGCGTACTGATAATTTGCTTACTCTCGGAATTAAACCTAATCGCCCGGAAACAGGTTACGGATACATACAAATTGACGAAAAGAAGGTGGACCAGTTTTATAAAGTGAAAACATTTACGGAAAAACCTGAACTTGACTTGGCTAAGGTGTTCGTAGAAAGCGGCGAGTTCTATTGGAATTCCGGCATGTTCGTGTGGAATGTGAACAGTATTATAAAAGCTTTGCAGCAATTTATACCTGAATTGACGTTACGTCTGGCTGCAGATGAGGCTATGAATGTTTATAATACAGCGGATGAGCAGGATTTTATTGATAAGAATTTCCCATTGTGCCCTAACATTTCAATAGACTTCGGAGTGATGGAAAAAGCTGATAACGTGTATGTATTACTCGGCGATTTCGGCTGGAGCGATTTGGGAACATGGAGTTCCATTTACGAATTATCAAATAAGGATAGTGACGGAAATGTTATTAGTAAAGGTATAGCACAACTTTATAATTGTAAAAATAATATAGCAATCTTACCGAAAGATAAACTATTGGTGATGCAGGATGTTGACGGCTACTTAATTGCTGAAACGGATAATGTGTTGCTGATTTGTAAAAAAGACGAGGAAAAGGATGTTAGAAAATTTGTGACTGACGTTCAAATGAAATTAGGTGATGATTATGTTTAGATAAAATACTGTCATAAAAAAACGCTCTGTATTAGGAGCGTTTTTTTTATGTCTATTTATTTGCTTTTTCCCATTCGGTTAAGATACTGTTCGCGATATTTTTGAATTCTTCATCGCTAAGTTTTAGCTTAGGATTTGAGAAAATCATATCTTTTTCGCTATTCAGCGGAATTAGATGTATATGTGCGTGCGGTACTTCTAATCCTAATACGGCTACACCTACCTTTTTGCAAGGAAATGCTTTCTTGATGGCTGCGGCAACAGTTTTTGCAAAGATATGAAAAGCTGCCAATTCATCGTCAGGCATATCAAAGATATAATCAATCTCGCGCTTTGGAATCACTAATGTATGACCCTTAACTATAGGATTGATGTCAAGGAATGCGTAAAAGCGGTCATTCTCTGCACATTTATAACTCGGGATTTCACCGGCTGCTATTTTACTGAATATCGTCGACATAATAATTAAGCTATTCCGATTTTTACTATTTCCAATTGAATTGTGCCTTGAGGTACCTTAATTGATGCAACATCTCCGACCTTTTTCCCCAGTAACCCTTGGGCAATAGGCGTTTGAACTGAAATTTTGCCTATCTTTAAGTTGGCTTCACTTTCAGGGACGATGGAGTAAACCATCTTCATATTGTTTTTGATGTTCTTTAGAGTAACCTTTGTCAATATCTGTACTGAATCGGTTTTCAGCTTTTTCTCATCAATAATTTTTGCCTCGCCAATCATTTGTTTGTACTTGTTTATTTTAGATTCAAGAAACGATTGAGCTTCTTTGGCAGCATCATATTCAGCATTTTCAGACAAGTCACCCTTATCTCTTGCTTCAGCAATTTGTCGAGAAATGTCGGGACGTTGAACTGTTTCCATCTCTCTTAGCTCCTCAACTAATTTTTTGTAGCCTTCTTCTGACATGTAAGCCATGATATTTCCTCCTTTAAATATATATATAATTTGATTTACAAAAAAAGAATTCCGGCAACTAAATGTCGGAACCCCTCTATGTCTATATGTTATACTCTGCAAAGATATATATTAAAAAAACATCTACAAACTATTTTGATGTGTTTTTTAACATGATTATAATTGTGACTTTACAGCATTATCAAGTTCATCAATATTTGTAATGCGCTTTTTCACTTCATTGGCGCGGCTGATAACAAACATTGTAGGTACTGATGTCACATTGTATGTGGTGAGATTGCTTGATTGTTCTCCGTTTTCATCCCATACGCAGATCCACGGTAGATTGTCGGATGCCGTCTTCCAATAAGATTCATCGGGGTCGAGTGAAATTTGATAAATTTCAAATCCTTTGCTCTTATATTTATTATAGATGTCGCGTAACTTAAAGTTATGTTGAGCTGCGCCTTTTGCTCCGAGTACTACGAAATCAAGTACGGCAACCTTGCCCTTTAAGTCGCTTAAACTATGTCTGCGTCCGTTAATATCCGGTAATGTTATGTCGATAAGTCCGGCTGTGGAAACTTTGCTTTGCGGTATGTTTATAACTTTACGTTTGCCGGTGTAAGTATTCTGCAACCCTTTTATTGTGATGCTGTATAAATTTCTGCTCCGCAGTGATTTCGGATAGAACGTATTAAGACTGGTGGCAACGGCCTGGAAACATTTGATATCCTTTTTGTCGTTGGCGCTGAAAATCAAACTACCGTTGATGCTTTGGAATAACGCAAAGTAGGCGTAGGGTTTGTTTGGCCCCTTGAATATATAGTTTACCATTATGTCCTTTTTGTATTTGGCAATCAGAGTGTCGGCAAGAGAGTTGGCACTTGCTTCATCCAAGGCTCCGTTGCGTACGTTGTTTTCCAACAAATTGATGGACTCTTGCAGTTTAATTTGCTTCAATGTTATTTCTTTAATCTTTTGGCAACTTTCAGAACCTTTGATGGTGTAACCTTTAGTAAGGTTGCGTGCGTCAGCATTAACTGTTACCGTTTCGGTGCTGTCTACTGAAAAATGGATGACATTGTTCCCTAAGCGCAACCGATAAAAATCGGGGCATTCGGGGCGTTTGCCGCTAAAAGCAAAATTACCTTTTTCGTCGAGTTTTACCGAGTCGAGAACCGCTACACTATCAATCCTTTCTGCTTCAAAATAAAGCATCTTGTTGGCGGCGTTACTGACTGTGCCTTCAACGTGAAATTTCTTCTCGTTGTTGCAAGCCGTTAAAACAACCAACATCATTACCAGTAAATATACTGCTTTTTTCATAATATACTAATATTGAATTTGTTTGCAAAGATACATTCTTAAATTACAATACCAAAAAATCAAAGCAAATAAGCAACTTTTTGTGGCAAAAGCTATTTATAAGAAAAAGAAACATTATCTTTGTACGAATATTTTAGAGATTATATATAGAAAAAACAATTTATGATTAACCCAATTGTTAAGACGATCGAGCTACCTGATGGGAGAACCATCACACTCGAGACGGGAAAATTGGCAAAACAGGCTGACGGGTCAGTGATGGTCCGGATGGGCAATACGATGTTATTAGCTACTGTTTGTGCCGCAAAAGATGCAGTTCCCGGGACAGATTTTATGCCGTTACAGGTTGAGTATAAAGAGAAATATGCTGCGGCTGGCCGTTTTCCAGGAGGTTTTACAAAAAGAGAGGGACGTGCCTCTGATTATGAAATCCTTACAAGTCGTTTGGTCGATCGTGCGTTGAGACCATTGTTCCCCGACAATTACCACGCTGAAGTTTATGTAAATATCATTCTTTTTTCTGCTGACGGCGTGGATGTTCCTGATGCTTTGGCCGGACTTGCAGCATCTGCTGCCTTGGCCGTTTCGGATATACCTTGGGAAGGACCTATTTCTGAAGTAAGAGTTGCTCGTATCGACGGTAAATATGTGGTTGATCCAACTTTCGAACAATTGAAGAATGCTGATATGGACATCATGGTCGCTGCCACTTATGAAAACATAATGATGGTTGAAGGCGAAATGGATGAAGTTTCTGAAGCAGAATTGATTGATGCAATGAAAGTGGCTCATGAAGCTATTAAAGTACATTGCCAGGTACAAAAAGAATTAACCGAGGCTGTAGGCAAAACGGTAAAACGCGAGTATTGCCACGAGGTTAACGATGAAGATTTACGCAAAAAAGTTCATGAATTCAGTTACCAACGTGCTTATGATATTGCCGCTTCAGGCTTAACCAGCAAGCACGAACGCGAAGATAAGTTCCAAGCTATTGTTGATGAGTTTAAAGCTCTGTTTACGGAAGAGGAACTGACGGATGAAAAGGTGGAGATGATTAACCGCTATTATGCTGCTGTTGAAAAAGAGGCTATGCGCCGTTGCATTCTTGACGAAGGCAAACGTATGGATGGCCGTAAAACTACTGAAATTCGTCCTATCTGGTGCGAAGTAAGTCCGCTACCCGGACCTCACGGATCTGCAATATTTACTCGTGGTGAAACTCAATCTCTTACGAGTGTTACATTGGGTTCAAAATTGGATGAAAAGATGGTTGATGACGTTCTCAATAAGGGTTATGAACGTTTCTTACTACATTATAACTTCCCTCCTTTCTGTACAGGTGAGGCTAAAGCACAACGTGGCACCGGTCGTCGCGAAATAGGTCATGGAAACTTGGCATGTAGAGCACTTAAACGTATGGTTCCTGTAGATTATCCTTATACTGTTCGTGTTGTATCGGATATTTTGGAGTCTAACGGTTCTTCTTCAATGGCTACGGTTTGTGCCGGTACATTGGCAATGATGGATGCCGGTATTCCTATTAAACGTCCGGTTTCGGGAATTGCTATGGGATTGATTAAAAATCCGGGTGAAGAAAAATATGCTGTCTTAAGCGATATTATGGGTGAAGAAGATCACCTGGGAGATATGGACTTTAAGGTTACCGGTACTGAAAAGGGTATTACGGCTACTCAAATGGATATAAAGGTTGACGGTTTGTCTTTCGATATTTTGGAAAAGGCTTTGAATCAAGCTAAAGCAGGTCGCGCTTTCATCTTGGGCAAGATTATTGAAACTATCCCTGCTCCACGTCCTGAACTGAAACCTAATGCTCCGCGTATTGAAACTCTGACTATACCTAAAGATTTTATCGGCGCTGTTATAGGACCGGGTGGAAAGATTATCCAGGCTATGCAGGAAGAAACAGGTGCTACCATTACTATTGAAGAGACTGACGGTGTTGGTAAAGTACAAATATCAGCTTCAAATAAAGACTCTATTGATATGGCTCTAGCTAAAATCAAGGGAATTGTCGCAGTTCCTGAAGTTGGAGAAACATATACCGGAACAATTCGCAGTATCATGCCTTATGGTGCTTTTGTTGAGTTTGTACCTGGCAAAGAAGGCTTACTTCATATTTCTGAATTGGATTGGAAACGTTTTGAGACAATTGAGGAAGCCGGCTTGAAAGAGGGTGATAAGATTGACGTTAAATTGTTGGATGTCGATCCTAAGACCGGCAAGTTTAAGCTTTCACACAAAGTGTTGTTGCCAAAACCGGAAGGTTATGTTGAGCCTCAACGCCGTGAACGTTCCGAGCGTCCAGAACATCGTAATGGTCCTCGTCGTGATAATTACTCAAATCATCGCGATCAACATCACGATAATAACCGCACGAATGAGTAATTGGTATTAGTAATAATATTTATTAGAGATACATTATATAAAGTCGCATTGATATTGTTTCAACGCGGCTTTTTTTGAAAGAGAATGAAGGAACATATATATCATAAAAGCAGGGCGAAGCATTTGCTCGTATTGATAGAACGTTTCCATAAACGTAAAGGATACGGAGTGCATTCGCCTACGGCTTATTATATAATTCGCAATGTTTTCTTTGAAAAATGCGTTTATTATGATTATGCCCGTTTGCAACCGGCCGTAAGTTCGGCTCGTAAACATTATGGCAAATGGGTGGAATCTACACAGATATATAAGTTGCTCTTTCGTTTGGTAAATGATGTACAACCTGAATATGTTATTGAGGTTGGTAGAGGAATAGGGTTAACTACTATATATTTGGCTTCGCCATGCAAGCATATTCCTGTGGTTTCTATCGATAGTGAAAGAGAAGCAGATATTTCTCATTTTGTTGAAGATACGGTTAATAGATATGCGCCGAATGTGGAGTTGAAAAGTGGTAATATTAAGAATCAGTTTGAGGCGACGCTTTCAGATATTGGTGATAAATGTCCATTCTTCTTAATCCGTCCGGAACTATTAGATACGGATTTATCTGTCGAAATAATTATAGAGGCAGTAAAAGCTGCAAAAATGAAAAGTATTGTTGTGATTACAGGTATATATTCAAATAAGCAAATGCGTGATTTATGGAATGATTTGAAAGTATTATCCAAAACTGGAGTTACTTTTGATTTATACGAGTTGGGGATTATTTATTTTGATAAGACTTTTTCAAAGCGCAATTATTTGATTCATTTTTAATAAGCTTTATTATGGCGAAAAGTAAAATTTACACCTGTAAAGGCGATGACGGAACTACTTCATTGGTCGGAGGTAAACGTATAAAAAAATCTTCAATGCGAGTTGAAGCGTATGGTACTGTTGATGAATTGAATGCCAATTTAGGCTATTTGGTTGCGTTGATGGCGGACGAGCACAGTATATGTTTTATAAAAAGCATACAAGAAAAACTTTTTAGTGTTGGTGGATATCTGGCATCGGAGCCGCAAAAAGCAGTTGGTAATATTATTCCCGATGAAGCTATTAAGGAAATGGAAACAGAGATAGATCGTATGGATTCCTGCTTGCAACCTATTCATTGCTTCGTCATTCCGGGAGGGAATCAGGCGGCGACTTACAGTCACGTTTGTCGTACTGTGTGCAGAAGGACGGAACGACGTATATTGGCATTGCAGAGTGAGCAGCAAATTGATGCTAATGTATTGAAGTATATGAATAGATTGTCGGATTATTTGTTCATATTGTCAAGATTTTTAAATATAGCACAAAAAAAGACGAAATAAAATGGCATAAAAAGTTGAAGATGTTATTATTTATTCTATTTTTGCCGAAAAATTAAAATACTTGTTATTATGTATTGGACTTTGGAACTAGCATCAAAACTTGAAGATGCTCCTTGGCCAGCTACCAAGGACGAACTTATAGATTATGCTGTGCGCTCCGGTGCACCACTTGAAGTCATCGAAAATTTACAAGAAATTGAAGATGAAGGAGACGTATATGAGAGTATTGAAGATATCTGGCCTGACTATCCAACAACTAACGACGATTTCTTCTTTGATGAGGATGAATATTAATTAGGCAATGTGTTCATATAATATATAACAAAAAGGCACTCTGTTTTTAAGAGTGCCTTTTTGTTAATTAATATCTTACTTATTTTTTCCAGAAACGATAAGTAATATCGTATATTTGTGTCCCTTCTATTTTATACAATCGTTGGTTTGTTTCCTTTGATTTTAATCCTCCGAGTTCTTCAACATAAGGACCGGTCTTGATATATTGAAATGACTCTTCATTTATATCTTCAGGTATATTGGACTTGCCGGAATACCAACCTACTTTAACCTGAGAAACATGTTGCTGGCGTAAATAATCAGCCAGCTGTTGCACTTCTGCCGGATTATTATCGCCTCCCATAAAACATACGCAAGTTATATCCTTACCGTATTTTTCTAACAGTGAACGCAATACATCTTCTGATAAATTATTACCTTTATTTTCCCACAGCCAAGGACTGTGGCAAGATTTGCAATGATTTGGGCAGTTGGATATATTTATTGCCAATGTCACTTCATCGGGAATTTCCTGAAAGACAATATCATAATTGTGAAACTTTAGCATAGTATCTATCAGCAGCCTCCTTCTGCCTTGATTGTGAGAAGTTACTAACTCTCTTCATATACCCGATAACACGAGTTAAATAATCGATATTTTTGCTATGGCATACAGGACATTCGTGTAAATAACGCTTATCAATATGTCCGCAATCATTACATATCGTATTAGGAATGTTGTATGTAAAGTAGTTGCAACCTTCTTTGGCTGCTACGCGCAGCAATTGGCGGTACTGTTCCTTGCTCAAATGTTCTTCAAGATTCATGTGAAGAGCAGAACCTCCGGTAAGATGTTCGATGTAGTTACGGCCGTGAAGTTTGAATTTGTCAATAATGTTCAGAGAGTTATCTTCTACTACATAAAAGTAACTGTTGTAGCAATCGCGAGGTACGAAATAACCGTCTTCTTTGTCCCACTTGGCATGCTTTACTCCGACATTCTCGGCGGGTATCATTTCGCAATTGAACATTAACTCTTTAGTACGGCACTTCTTATTATATCTTTCAATCAAACCAAGAACATCCTGTACAAACTTCAAATATTGTGGGTTATCATTAATCTTTATTCCTAAGAATTCGGCAGCTTCTACCAATCCGTTAATTCCTACGGTCAAGTATTGGCGGTTGATATTTATATACCCGGCATCAAATAACGGTAACATGCCCTTTGACTGTAAGTATTTTAAGTTCTCATTGTAAGCAGTTTGCGCTTTATGTACCAAATCCACAATCTTTTCAAGGAATTGCATATAAGGAACACCTTTACGTGTAGCTTCTTGTATCGTGCGATTCAGATTAATGGTGAGAACACTTTTTGAGCCGGTGGATACTCCTCCAGCACCTAATGTATAACTGAATCCGTTATCTTGTATCTCATTACGTAAACGGCAGCAACTGCTAAGAGAATCGGCACTGTCACTCATGTATGTGAAGAATGAGTGTCCTTCGCCATACATCTCAGCAGTGAAGTCGGCATATTCTTTATCTTTCGCATCTCCATTTTCAGATAACAAAGCCATAGTCTCAACTGGGAACGTCAACACGGATCTTGTACGCTCTTTATTAAACCACTTCATAAATCTTTTTTGTAACCAATTCAATGAATTCCAATCGGGCTTTGAACCGTCAGGAAAGAAGAAATTTCCGAACAGGCTATCAAAGTAATATTTGTCATAGTATGAAATGTTCCAGAATACGGCTTGGAAGTTACGTGCACCTGTAGGTTGGTTTATTGAGTATACTATTTGTTCGAAACAATCTGTTATTATTTTATCAATTGAACGTTGTTTTTTAGACAAATCAACAATATCATCGGGATGAGTATAATAATCCTGTCCATATTCCAGTCCTACAAAGTAATTCATGTACATAAGGAATTCAGGTGTGGCGCAAGCTCCGCTTAACATACTTGATACCATGAATACCATATTTACAAATCCGCCGCAAAATGATTTCAGATTTGTAGGGACTGTAGAATTACCACCGATGGCGATAGTACCGCCGATAAGCCAAGGATACATAGTGATACTGGCACAATAATTGGCCATATTTGTTTCATCATTCTTATATATAAAATGGAGGTTTAGCAAGTCGATATATTTGTCGGCTGTTTCTTTACCATACATTTCTTTCATGCGATCGGTTAATAATCGTCTGTTAAGCCGAATAAAATTTGATTTAGGAAGTTCGCCCATTAAAGTGGCTATGTTTTTATTTTCAACATTGGCGTTGGCATCATACTTACTTCCGGAGGCAGGATTACGAGCGTCGCAGTAATTTATCATAAAATCGAGCTTTTTTAATGTTTCACGGTCTTCTTCATGTTGATGCCTGTAGAGCATATATGATTTTGCTACCTTGAAATATTTTTCATTCATCAATGCAAATTCCACTTGATTCTGAATTTCTTCAACACTCATTCCGCTGGATACATTGATTCGGCTTAATATGTTTACAATAATGTCTTGAGTAGCAAAGCTACCTACAGATAGAAATGCTTTTGCTATAGCATTCTTGATTTTGTCCACAGAGAAAATCTCTTTCTTTCCATCACGTTTAACGATGTAAATTTCTGAGTTGCTCATAATTAGTAATTTAATTAAACAATAATTTTTATTTAGAATGGAACCAAGAGAATAGATAGGGGATTTTATAATATGTCCCTTATATTCTTTAGTCTTCCACCCGAAACGCTCGAATATTTTATAAAAA
>Ga0069004_10000083_pt1 | contig 11114 bp, 6 predicted proteins | sample WestPond_Cattail_2_FD_62358 | JGI IMG/M metagenome (GOLD analysis project Ga0069004, IMG submission 62358) | Wetland microbial communities from the San Francisco Bay, California, USA, that impact long-term carbon sequestration - WestPond_CattailB_D2 | ecosystem: Environmental > Aquatic > Marine...
ATACAGACTTTGCGTAAGTCGTTGCCGCTAACTCATAAAACGATAATTTCGTTTCCGCAGGTAGAAATAAATGATATGCCGCATTTTGCTTATCGAGGAATGATGCTTGATGTTGCACGTCATTTCTTTAGCGTCGATGATGTTAAGAAGTATATTGACATATTGGCTCTGCACAATGTAAATAGATTCCATTGGCATTTGACTGACGATCAGGGATGGCGTATAGAAATCAAGAAATATCCGCGTCTTACAGAATATGGGTCACGCCGTGATTCTACAGTGATTGGCCATAATTCCGGTAAATATGACGGCAAGCCTTATGGAGGCTATTACACACAGGAACAGGCAAAAGAGATTGTTAAGTATGCGGCAGATCGTTATATAACGGTAATACCTGAAATAGATATGCCTGGTCATATGTTAGGTGCTTTAACTGCTTATCCTGAGCTTGGTTGTACCGGAGGTCCGTATCATGTTTGGGGACAATGGGGCGTTTCGGAAAATATTCTTTGTGCAGGTAATGATAAGGTACTTGATTTTGTCGATGGGGTATTGGGAGAATTAATAAAGATATTTCCATCGAAATATATTCATGTGGGCGGAGATGAATGTCCGCGAGCGATGTGGGAAAAGTGCCCTAAATGTCAAGCACGTATTAAGCAATTGGGGTTGAAATCAGATTCTCTTTATTCTGCTGAAGATCGTTTGGAGAGTTTTCTTATTGACCATGTGGAGAAGTTTTTGAACAGCCACGGTCGTAGAATGATCGGTTGGGATGAAATATTGGATGGTGATGTTGCTCAGAATGCAACCGTCATGTCATGGAGGGGAATGTCCGGAGGAATAAAGGCAGCCCAACTGGGTCATGATGTTATAATGTCTCCTGATCCATTGCTGTATTTTGACCATTATCAAACAAAAGATATAAAAGATGAGCCTCTTGCTATCGGAGGATATTTGCCGTTGAGCATGGTGTATGGTGAGAATCTTGTGCCGGATGAGCTAACTGCTCAGGAAAAGAAACATATAATAGGTCTTCAAGCCAATTTGTGGTCGGAATATATTCCAACATTCAGCCAGGCCGAATATATGGTTATGCCTAGAATAGCAGCGTTAAGCGAAATACAGTGGACGCAGAATGATAAGAGAGATTATAATGATTTTCTTAAACGTCTGCCTCATTTATGTGCGATATACAATAAAGAAGGTTATAACTATTCCAAACACGTATTTGATTTGGATGTAAATTATAAAGTAAATTATACAGATCATTGTTTGGATGCAGCACTGACAACAGTTGATCATGCTGCTATTCATTATACATTGAGTGGCAGTGAACCGACTTCGTCGTCACCGTTGGTAAAAGATACATTGAAAATAAAAGACAGTTGTATATTAAAAGCTATAGTAGTACGTTCCTCTGGCAACAGTAAAGTATATACTCAGAAAATTGATTTTAATAAAGCTTCTTTGAAACCGATTAAAGTGAATCAACCGATATATAAAGATTATTACGCTCAAGGTCCTGAAACCTTGGTCGACGGATTATGCGGAGATAACAATTACTCTTCAGGTAGGTGGGTAGGCTTTAGCGGAGATGATTTGGATGCAACAATAGATTTATTGGAACCTACCGAAATATCACAAGTGTCGATAAACACATTGGTGGATAAAAGCAGTTGGGTATTCGATGCAAGAAAGTTTGGTGTTGAAGCATCGGATGACGGAATAAATTTTAAGCCTGTAGCATCTGAAGATTATCCTCCAATGAATGAATCAGATGCCGACGGTATCAAATTGCATAAGTTAAGTTTTTCACCTGTAAAGGTAAGGTATGTGAAGGTTACGCTTGAATCGGAACATTCATTACCGTCATGGTTTACTGGGGCAGTAGGTAAAGCCGGTTTTTTGTTTGCAGATGAGATAACAATTATATGATAAAACAGTAATTTAAAATATAGAGCAATGATAAGCAGTAAGTACTCACTTCCGAAAGACGGAGGATTAATATCAGGTTCAGCGCCTTATGACATATTACATCGTTTTGAAAAGGTAAATACTCATATATATGAGAATGAAGCTAAGGCAGTGCAATATGTAGCGGACGAAATCATAAAGTCGATAAAGTCGTATGAACAAAAGAACAAAGGGAAGTTGTTTTCTTTGGGTTTGACAACCGGAAGAACGCCAGTGGGGTTATACCGTGAATTGGTGCGCCGTTATAAAGACGGAGAGATCAGCTTTGCTAATGTCGAAGTATACAGTCTGGATGAGTTTTACCCTATAACCGTAACAGAGGAACAAAGCCGTAATTATCGTATACATGAAGAGTTTTTGAATCACATAGACATAAAACCCGAGAATATACATATTCCTGACGGCACAATACCGATGAATAAAATATCGGCTTATTGTGAATCTTATGAAAAGGCAGCCAGAGTGGATTTGATGATAATGGGTGTAGGTGTTCAAGGACAAATCGGTTTTAATGAGGCAGGCTCGTATGAACATTCAGAGACACGCCTTGTGCAGTTGTCTTATGATTCGCGTGAGGTACAATCCGACGCGTTTACAAGCATGGAAGAAACTCCGAAGATGGCCATAACAATGGGTTTGGAAACGGTAATGAGAGCCGGAAGGATAATATTGATGGCCTGGAGTGAGTATAAATCCGAAGTTATTCACCAAATAGTGGAAGGAGACGTTACGCCCCAGATACCTGCATCTTATTTGCAGAACCATCCTAACATTGAGGTGGTTGTTGATGAAGATGCAGCAGAACAATTGACACGAGTAAATACACCGTGGCAAGTAGGTTCATGCCAATGGACGCCGAAGTTTATCCGCCGTGCTGTTGTATGGCTATGCCGTGAAGTGAAGAAACCGATATTGAAGCTGACATATAAAGACTATGCTGAACACTCTCTATCGGAGTTGATAGAAGAAGCCGGCCCTTATGATAAGATAAATATAGATGTGTTTAATGACCTTCAACACACCATTACTGGCTGGCCTGGTGGTAAACCGAATGCAGATGACACAACACGTCCGGTATCTTCAAAGCCATTCCCGAAAAAGATAATGATATTCTCCCCACATCCCGATGATGATGTAATATCCATGGGAGGAACATTTATTCGTCTGGTGCAACAGGGGCACGATGTGCATGTTTGTTATGAAACGTCGGGAAATGCAGCAGTTCATGATGATGTAGTGTTACAGAATCTGGATACCGCCCGTCAAATCGGTTTGACTGATCGTTATGACGAAGTGGAGAAAATCATTGAGAGCAAACATCCGGGAAGTCCCGAACCGAGAAAACTGTTGGATATAAAGTCTGCAATACGCAGGGCAGAGGCACGTGCAGCCGACCGTTCGTTCGGATTGAATGACAAGACGAATGTGCACTTTTTGAATTTACCTTTCTATGAGAGCGGTGGAATAAAGAAGAATCCTTTGTCATCGGTCGATATAGATATTATAGTAGATATGTTGCGTAAGATTAAGCCCGACCAAATATATGCTGCAGGCGATTTATCCGACCCTCACGGAACACACCGTACTTGTATGGAGGCTGTCTTGACGGCACTTGACCGTATAAAAGATGACGAATGGTTTAAACCGTGCCACATGTGGCTTTATCGTGGAGCATGGCAAGAATGGGATTTAGGAATGGTAGATATGGCAGTACCGTTGAGCCCGGGTGAGGTTACAATGAAGCGCCAGGCAATATTTCGCCATTTATCGCAGAAAGACAATATGCCATTTCCGGGCAAGGATACACGTGAGTTCTGGCAACGTGCCGAAGAGCGCAACCGCCACACGGCAGAGGAATATGATAAACTCGGCATGGCAGAATATCAAGCAATAGAAGTGTTTGTGAAATTGTTCTGATTATATAATAAATAGAGGAGACAAGATAATGAGAGTATTGATAGAAAATAATGCTAAAGATGTAGCACGTTGGGCTGCAAATTATATAGTAGAACGTATAAATGAGAAAATACAAGGAGGAGCAAAACACTTCGTATTAGGTTTGCCGACGGGTTCAACCCCGTTGGAAACTTATAAGGAGTTGATCCTTTTGCATAAAGAGGGTAAGGTTTCTTTTAAGCATGTGATTACGTATAATATGGATGAGTATGTCGGACTCCCTGAAGACCATCCTCAAAGTTATCATTCGTTTATGTGGGACAACTTCTTTAAGTATATTGACATAGAGAAGGAAAATGTTCATATATTAAACGGCAATGCACCTGATTTGGAAGCCGAGTGTGAACAATATGAGCAAAGCATAAAGGACGATGGTGGTATAGACATCTTTATGGGTGGAGTAGGTGAGGACGGCCATATAGCCTTTAACGAACCGTATTCATCGTTGCAATCACGCACACGCCAGAAGACGTTGACAACAGATACGATAGAAGTGAATTCACGTTTCTTCGATTATGACATAAGCAGAGTACCTAAGAAAGCGTTAACCGTAGGTGTAGGTACAGTAATGTCTTCACAGACGGTGATGATATTGGCAACAGGCATAAAGAAAGCTCGTGCACTACGTCATGGAATAGAAGGAGGCTACAGTCAACAGTGGACACTTTCTGCCTTGCAGGTTCATCCATCAGGAATCATCGTATGTGACGATGACGCCGCTCAGGAATTGAGAGTATCCACTTACAGATACTTCAAGGATATGGAGAAAGATAATCTTTGATTACACATTAAACATTTTACTCCTTGCCATCATGCAGGCACCGATTACTCCGGCTTTGTCCTTAAGTTTTGATGTGACAATAGCTGAATCTTTACTGACTAAGTTCAGTGAATATTTGTGAATGGCTGTGCGAATGGGTTGAGTAATATAGTCGCCGGTGAGTGACAATTCACCACCGATGATTACTAGCGCCGGGTTAAATATATTAATTAATCCGGCGATATGTTTGCCTAGAGTTTGACCTATTTCTTCTATTATTTCAATACACAGCATATCCTCATCTTTGATAATTGCATTGATAATGTCGTCAAGTGTAAGTTGCTCACCAGCTTTTACGCGTTCCGACAATAATGAGTTTTCTCCGTCGTTGATGCGTTCCATTAATATGCGATACAACGCCAGGCCTGAAGCTTCAGTTTCAAGGCAACCCTTTTTACCGCAATGGCAGATGATGTTATTATCAACAGCGTTGATATGCCCGAATTCACCTGCAAATCCCGACTTCCCCGAATAAATCTTACCGTCGATGATAATACCGATGGCCAGTCCCCAACTGATGTTTACGAAGATAATGTCCTTTTCTCCTTTTACGGCTCCTTGTATATATTCGCCGTATGTCATAGCGCGTGTATCATTGTCGATGCAAACATTATAACCGATTTTCTCAGTCAATACCTCGGTAAGCGGACGTTCTTCAAAATTGAAAGAACTGTAACTATAGCCGGATTCGGGATTAACTCTGCCTGATATGTTTATGTTGATATTGAGAACCTTTTCTTTATTGATTTTTAGTCCGTTTATAAAGTTAACTATTAGTTGGCAAAGTTCGTTTAGAGATTCCATAGAGTTTCCGTCTTGATATGGAATGCCTCTTTTCATCTCAACCATATCACCCTTTAAATTAATAACGCCGATATCGATTGCATTATGTTTTGTATCTACACCTATAAAGTATCCTGAGTCTGGATTCAGTCCATATAAAATAGGTGGTCTTCCGCCGGCGGTTTCCAATTTCCCTAAATCATTAATGAATCCGTCGTCGCTCATTTCTAGAACTAGTTTGGTAACTGTCGGGACACTTAAATCCATTTCTTTGGCTAAATCTGTAATAGTGAAACTACCGTTGTTAATATAGTATTCAATGATTTGCTTCTTGAGAATAGCGTTTTTTGAACCTATTTCCAATTCTTTAAGAAATTGTTGTTTCATTGCTAATTAATTATTATTGGTTCTCTTATGCCTACAAAGAAAATAAATTTGTTTCGAAAAACAAAATTTGCTATGCAAAAAATACTATAATGGATTGCATATTTGAGGGTTTTCTTTAATAACAGGAATTGTAAACCAGAATGTTGATCCCTTATCCTGTTCTGAAATAACACCTACTTTCCCTCCAAGCTTTTCAACAATTGTTTGACAAATGGATAATCCCAAACCTGTTCCCTGCTTAAAGCTGTTTAGCTTCACGAAGCGTTCGAATATTTTTGCCTGTTTATCTTTAGGAATACCGATACCGGTGTCTTTAACATAGAAATACAGCTCTTCGTCCCGATATTTGTAACCTAATGAAATAGAGCCTTCTGACGTGAACTTGATAGCGTTGTTTATGTAATTGTTTATTACTTGCTTAAGCCTGTTTTTATCAATATATGTTATGCACATTTCAGGCATTTCATCAACAAATAACTTCACCTTGCTATCGTTCATTCTCAACTTCGTAGTAGTGATTATGCTTTTCATAATCTCTGTAATATTCTCCTTGTGATATATGAATTCGAGGGTATTGGCATCTATTTTGGCTAAATCCAATATATCATTAATCAAGTGAAGCAACAATTCATTGTTATCGTTTATCACTTTGACAAATTCTTCTTTCTCTTCTTTCGACAAGTTCTCTTCTTGTGAAAGTATACCGGAGAATCCTATTATTGCATTTAACGGTGTTCTAATTTCATGGCTCATGTTGGCAAGGAATGTCGATTTCATCCTGTTTGATTTTTCGGCAATGTCTTTTGCCTTTTTCAGGTTGTTTTCTATTTGCCTTTGATTCTCAATATTTACCGCTGCGCCAATAATGTTCATTGGCTTGCCGAATTCGTTGCGTTTGTCAATAATACATTTGAGGTTGAACCATTGCACTTCGTTGCCTACATTAATATGAATGTCTTTAGATAAAATCTTTTTGTTTAAATTGTCTTTGATTAATTGCCTGATATCTTGTATGTAAGCGAACAATTCTTCTTTGATTGCAATTTTGAATATGTCGGCTAATTTTATAGCCTGATCATCGAATGTGATTTGTTTTGTTGCAAAGTTCACTTCCCATGGTATCACACTTGCTGTGTTAAGAACCAGCCATAGCCTATGATTCAAATGTTCAAGTTCGTTTTGCGCATCCATAAGTTGCAGCTGGCTGAGGCGTGAAGCCGTAAAATCATGAACGAGGCAACATACTTTTGACTCCGAGAGTGCCTTTATCGTCATTTTAAAATAATATGCATTTCCTCCTTCGCGGTATGTGTAATTGAACGTCATCAATTCTTTTGTTTTGAAGGCGTCGTTAATGGCAATGTTTAATTGGTCGGTGATGAGGTTTATATAAAAATCGGTAGTCTTTTTGCCGATTATTGATTTGTCCGGAGCTAACGGATTGTTGCTTGAGGGGTTGATTACAAGCTCTACACGTAGGTCGCGGTTGATTACTATAATTGTGTCTGGTATGATATTCAGCAAGCATTTGCTGACTTTTACAAATTCTGCATATTCTTCCGCCTCGTGTCGTAGTATTTTTTCGGCTTCACTTTCTTTATTGGACTTTTTAAAGAAATATACATATTCCACACCGGCAATGGTAATGCTGATTATGAATAATAGAATAAAGATATTTTCCATTTCCTTATAATAATCAAATCTTATATAAATGTATTCAGATTTATTTGATTAACTGCAAATATATGCACCAGTTTAAGTAAAATTATGAAATAATTTTCATTGAGGGTCAACATCAAAATACATTAATAGCGAACCGAACGATTTGTCGGCTGCTATGCTTTGCTTGATTTGTTGCAATATGTTTGCGGCTTGTTGCATTGATGCGTGCGTCTCTATTTTGAGTACTATTCGGCGTATATACAGTGATTGTATTCTTCCTATCGGCGGTTTGTCGGGGCCCAATATCCTGTTGCCGAAAGAATGGCGCAACCATCCGGCTATGACTTGTGCCGAACGGTCTAATGTGTGTTCGTCGTGATGTTTTAAATATACATATATAATATGGTGGAACGGTGGATAATGAAACAGCTTTCGTTCTATTATTTGTTGATTGTACATCCCTGAGTAGTTGTTGTCAATAACCTGTTTGATTATCGTATCGTCCGGAGTGCGTGTTTGTAATATTACTATTCCTTGTTTCCCCTTTCTACCGGCGCGCCCTGCAACCTGCGACATTAATTGGAATGCTCGTTCGTGTGCCCTGAAATCCGGGAAGTTAAGCAAAGAGTCGGCATCAAGTATACCCACTACGCTTACATTGTCAAAATCAAGGCCTTTGGAAATCATTTGCGTACCGATGAGAATGTCAGTCTTCAGCTCTTCGAAACTATTAATTATTTTTTCGTAAGCATTTTTTGATGTGCGTGTGGTGTCAAGATCCATGCGGACAACTTTTTTGTCCGGAAAGAGAGAGAACACTTCGTCTTCAATCTTCTCGGTGCCCATGCCTCGTGGGCGTATATCCCGATTATGGCATGAAGGGCATTCGGCGGGAACATCCATGGTGTATCCGCAGTAATGGCACGTCAACTTGTTGAGCCTTTTGTGATAGGTGAGCGAGACATCGCAATTCTTGCATTTCGGTATCCAACCGCATTCGTGGCATTCAACGATCGGTGCATATCCACGGCGGTTTTGGAAAAGAATAATTTGTTCGCCTCTGTTCAGAGCGTTGCGCATTTCTTCTATCAACAAAGGTGAGAACGAACCTATGTTGCGTCGTTTGTGGCGTAGCTCTTTCATATCGACAGGTATTATGCGTGGCAATTGAATGTCACGGTAGCGTGAATTGAGTTCCACATAACCGTATTTGCCAGTCATAGCATTATTGTAACTTTCGATTGACGGTGTAGCGGTTCCCAATAAAGTCTTGGCCTTATAAATTGACGCCAATATGATGGCGCTGTCGCGTGCGTGGTAACGCGGCGAAGGATCATATTGCTTATATGAATTCTCATGCTCTTCATCAATGATAATTAATCCCAAATTGCTGTATGGCAGAAATATTGATGAACGTACGCCAAGGATTATTTTGTATGGATTGGTGCTTAGTTGCTTTTGCCAAATCTCCACACGTTCGGCATCCGAAAAGCGAGAATGGTATACTCCTAAATCGTTGCCGAATATTTTTTGTAACCTGCTTGTGATTTGCGTCGTTAAAGCTATTTCAGGCAACAGATACAGAACTTGTTTGCCTTTGGCTAACTTCTCCTTTATCAGATGTATATAAATTTCTGTTTTCCCGCTTGATGTGACGCCGTTAAGCAGGCATACATTCTTTTTGTTGAATATTTCGTGTATTGAGTCAAATGCGGTTTGTTGATTGTCATTCAGTGAGTTGGGCTCATGTCGCTCTTTGCAGTCAGTCGATAATCTGTTTAGTTGTTGATATGATATTTCGAATATCCCTTTTTTTATCATTGCACTTATCACGGCACTGCTTGCAGACGTCTCTTTCAGCAAATCCTTTTTATCGATGCCAATGATTTGCGGCTTATTATCGTCGAAATGTATCATGTCGAGATAAGTCATCAACAATTTGTACTGTTGCTCCGAACGGCCGCGTTGTACTTGGTTAATGAGAGATTTTATTGAACTGACGGTTTGATAACTCTCTGTGAACGAGATTTGTGCTTTTAGTAGCGGATGATATTTGCTTTGTACTGATTCACGAACTACTATAACTCCTTTATCAATTAGAGTTTTTACAGCATTTAGAATGTACTTTTCACCGGTAGCTTTTTCTATTTGCGAAAGTGTTTGCTCCCGGTTGACGGATAAGCTGTTATATATTGTCTCTTCTTTGGGAGATAGCCGTTGCCCTCCGTTGTATTCGGAGGAAAGTGCCACGTACGTTTCGCTTTCAAGCTTCATCCCTGAAGGTATTGCTGCTTTGTATATATCTCCTAGCGGACAAAGATAATACGAAGCCATCCACTCCCAGAATTTATGTTGTTGTTGGTATATAATAGGTGTGGAGTCTACTACGGAATATATTTCTTTAATGTTTGCAACATCTTCCGGCGTAGTATCTTTTATCCTCCAAACGATGCCTGTGTAAATCTTTTTTTTCCCGAATGGAACTATTACTCGTTCACCTACGCTAACTTTATCATCTTTACGTGTTGCGTAAGTGAAACTTGCATTAATCGGTACCGGTAAGATGACATCTACATATTTGCCCATTCATCCTTTAGAAGATATATGCTGCTGATAGTTGTAAAGTTTTGTTGTAATATGATTTTGGATTATAGTTATCCACATTGTTAGGCGTGTTGTTTTGGGTATAATATTGTGCTGACTTAGTTACAGGTATGCAATAATTTAAGCCTATTTCAAGATGTTTTGCCAATTTTACGCCTCCACCAATATTAACGGCAACTTCATTAGTTTCCCATTTTGTAATAACTGTAATACCACTTCCTCCATTGGAATTACCATTTTTGTTCCCCATATAAAAAGTGTAACTTGGACCTGCTGTGAAGAATATACTAGCTAAACTGCCGAGCCCTATAGAATATCTCAAATCAATAGGAACAATAAAAGCCTGTTGATTTTTTGTTGTATTGTTTGATGAGTATGTATATTTTCCACCTGTTTGGCTGAAGAGTACCGAGCCGTCTACACCTAATCCAACAAGTGGAATGGTGAATTCAAGTGTCGGACCTAAGAAATAACCTGTATAATTCTTGGTGTCTAGATTTGTAATTGAACTTAGTTTCCCGTTTGAAAGGTTTACACCACCTCTGATACCGAATTTTACTTGCGCTTGCGCGGGCATACATATAAGGCATGCGATTGCTATCAATGATAAAATAACTTTTTTCATATTATTTTTTTTGTGTTGATTAATGCAAAGGTAGAAATTATATTATTATTTCAACGGATGAATACTAAAAATTATCATAAAACTAATTATAAATATTTTATTCAGGCTTTTGTCAAATACATCATTTCCCACTGTAACCTGAAGGTTTGGTGTAAATCATCTACTATGTTTAAAATATGATTCACCTATTCATGCTTTAGAACGTCTGTGTTTATCGGCTTTTCCGGCTGCAAGGCTGACAACCTGAAGTGAACCCCAAAAGTTGGACAGGTTAATGACAATGATTTATTCTGTATTCGA
>Ga0069004_10000085_pt1 | contig 10988 bp, 7 predicted proteins | sample WestPond_Cattail_2_FD_62358 | JGI IMG/M metagenome (GOLD analysis project Ga0069004, IMG submission 62358) | Wetland microbial communities from the San Francisco Bay, California, USA, that impact long-term carbon sequestration - WestPond_CattailB_D2 | ecosystem: Environmental > Aquatic > Marine...
TCATTGATAATTGTGTGCGGTACTAGATTAATTTCTTTAGCAAACTTGTGATGCTTACCTTTTCTTCGATAATGCCCAACAAGTTGTCTATTGCCACGCGCTCCTGCCCCATCGTATCGCGGTTACGCAGCGTCACTGTATTGTCCTCCAACGTTTGATGATCTACCGTTATGCAATATGGAGTACCGATCGCATCCTGACGACGATAACGTTTCCCGATTGAATCCTTTTCATCATATTGGCTGTTGAAATGAAAACGCATTACATCCATTATCTCTTGCGCCTTTTCTGGCAGTCCGTCTTTCTTTACAAGCGGTAATACAGCAAGCTTAACCGGAGCCAAACCTGCCGGTATCTTCAGCACCACACGGCTTTCTCCGTTTTCCAACTGCTCCTCGGTGTATGCGGCGAAGAGTACGGACAGGAACATACGATCAACACCAATTGACGTTTCAATATCATACGGAGTATAACTGTCATTAATTTCCGGATCGAAGTACTTGATACTCTTGCCTGAGAACTTTTCATGTTGTGAGAGATCAAAATCGGTACGTGAATGTATACCTTCAACTTCCTTGAATCCGAAAGGCATCTTATATTCTATATCAGTAGCAGCATTTGCATAATGTGCCAGCTTCTCATGGTCGTGGAAACGATAATGGTCGGCTCCGAAACCTAAGTTTTGATGCCACTTCATACGAATCTCTTTCCATTTGGCGAACCATTCCATCTCTGTGCCGGGACGTACAAAGAACTGCATTTCCATTTGCTCGAACTCACGCATACGGAAGATGAACTGACGTGCTACTATCTCGTTGCGGAAAGCTTTACCGATTTGAGCGATGCCAAAAGGAATCTTCATGCGGGCTGTTTTCTGAACGTTAAGATAGTTTACGAAAATGCCTTGCGCTGTCTCGGGACGCAGATAAATCTTCATTGAAGCATCAGATGTAGAACCCATTTCGGTGCTGAACATCAAATTGAATTGACGAACATCCGTCCAATTGCGTGTACCGCTGATTGGATCTACGATACCTTCGTCAATAATTATTTGCCGCAATTCGTTTAAATCATTGGCATTCATAGCCTTTTTATATCTTTCATGCAGAGCATCACGTTTGGCGGTATGCTCAAGCACGCGCGGATTAGTCTCGCGAAACTTGGTTTCATCGAAAGTATCACCGAACTTCTTTGCAGCCTTAGCCACTTCTTTGTCTATCTTCTCTTCGTATTTTGCTATTTGGTCTTCAACCAATACATCGGCACGATAGCGTTTTTTCGAATCCTTGTTGTCGATTAACGGGTCGTTGAAAGCATCAACGTGACCCGAAGCTTTCCATATAGTTGGATGCATAAAGATGGATGAATCCAATCCTACTATATTTTCGTGAAGGCGAACCATCGAGTCCCACCAATATTTTTTTATATTATTTTTTAATTCAACACCCATTTGTCCATAATCGTAAACTGCTGCCAAGCCGTCGTAAATTTCACTTGACGGGAATACAAAACCGTATTCTTTACAATGAGATACTATTTTCTTAAAAACATCCTCTTGTGCCATTTTATTACTTTATTTTATTATCTATAAGGAAATTAGGTACAAAGTTAAACGATTTTTTCGATTATATTTGTATTTTTGCCTCTAATTAGACAAAAATGTATGAGTGACAAGATAAATGACAAAGATGACGAAGAAAAAGAGAATGATAATTTGACTGAACATTCTGAGTACAAACCTTCGACATCAATGGACGGAAGTACTATCCATCAACTTTCAAGCATGTATGAAAATTGGTTTCTGGATTATGCTTCTTACGTAATATTAGAGCGCGCTGTTCCACATCTGAACGACGGGTTGAAACCTGTTCAACGTCGTATCCTGCACTCAATGCGCGAACTTGACGACGGTCGCTACAACAAGGTTGCCAATATTGTGGGACACACGATGCAATATCACCCTCACGGCGATGCTTCAATAGGTGATGCTTTAACTCAGTTGGGACAGAAAAATTTATTGATAGATTGCCAGGGTAACTGGGGAAACCTGTTAACCGGTGACAACGCCGCTGCTCCTCGTTATATCGAAGCACGATTGTCGAAATTTGCACTTGAAGTAGTATTTAATCCTAAAACGACAATATGGCAATTGTCTTACGACGGACGAAACAAAGAACCGGTGACATTGCCTGTAAAGTTCCCTTTGCTGTTGGCGCAAGGCGTTGAAGGTATTGCCGTAGGCTTGTCGTCAAAAATACTTCCGCATAATTTCAATGAGATATGCGATGCAGCCATAAACTATTTACATGACGAAGAATTTCAGATTTATCCCGATTTCGCCACAGGCGGAAGTCTTGATGTAAGCCGATACAACGACGGCGAACGCGGCGGTATGGTAAAAGTACGCGCCAAGATTTCAAAAGTCGACAACAAGACGTTGGCCATTACCGAGATTCCTTACGGAAAGACTACAGGCGTAGTGATTGATTCCATATTGAAAGCTGCCGAAAAAGGTAAGATAAAAGTTCGTAAAGTTGATGATAACACTGCTGCCAACGTGGAAATTCTTTTGCATCTGGCACCGGGCGCTTCAAGTGACAAGACGATAGATGCCCTGTACGCCTTTACCGATTGCGAAGTAAATATCTCTCCGAATTGTTGCGTCATCGAAAATAAAAAGCCTTATTTCCTGAATGTATCCACAGTATTGAAACATTCTGTAAACAACACTCGCAACTTGCTTCGCCAAGAGTTGGAAATAAGGAAGAATGAAATACTGGAACTTCTCCATTTTTCGTCTTTGGAAAAAATATTCATCGAGGAACGTATTTATAAAGATAAAGAATTCGAGCAGGCACCTACAATGGATGCCGCTTGCGAACATATCGACAATCGCTTAACGCCATTTTATTCGCAGATGATTCGTGAGGTGACTAAGGACGACATCCTTAAGTTGATGCAAATAAAGATGGAACGAATACTGAAGTTCAACAGCGATAAGGCAGATGAGACTATAGCCAATCATAAAAAGACAATTGCCGAGATAGACCATGACTTGGAACATATCGTTGAATATACCGTGAACTGGTATGAGATGCTGAAAAGAAAATATGGTAAAAATCGCCAACGTCTAACGGAAATACGCAGCTTCGACACTATTGAAGCTACCAAGGTGGCGGAAGCTAACGAGAAGTTGTATATCAACCGTGAAGACGGTTTCATCGGCATGAGTTTGAAGAAAGATGAATTTGTAAGCAATTGCAGCGATATTGATGATGTTATTCTTTTCTATCGCGACGGCAAATATAAAATAATAAAAGTGGCCGATAAGCTTTTTGTAGGTAAAGGTGTGATTTATATCAATGTCTTTAAAAAGAATGACAAACGTACAATATACAATGTTATATATCGCGACGGGCTTAACGGCACTTGCTTCATGAAGCGATTCAACATTACCGGAATGACGCACGACCGCGAGTATGATTTGACGAAAGGTACGACGGGTTCACGGGTGATGTATTTCAGTGCAAATCCTAACGGCGAAGCCGAAGTAGTGAAAGTTACGTTGAAGCCGAATCCGCGTATACGCCGAATTGTTTTTGAAGAAGATTTCAGCGAATTGGCTATTAAGGGGCGCGGCTCTGTGGGTAATATATTGACTAAATGTGCAGTGCATAAGATTGCATTAAAGCAAAAAGGCGGCTCAACCTTGGGCGGACGAAAAGTATGGTTCGACCAAGACGTGCTGCGACTTAATTATGACAGCCATGGTGAATATTTGGGCGAATTCCAAAGTGACGATAAGATTTTGGTGGTACTCAATAACGGTAACTTCTATACTACGAATTTCGATTTAAGCAACCATTACGAAGATAATATACAGATTCTCGAAAAGTTCGAACCGGATAAAGTGTGGACGGCAGGACTGATAGACGCCGACCAACAAGGCTATCCCTATTTGAAACGTTTCACTTTTGAAGAGACGAACAAGCCGTTGAACTTTTTAGGAGATAATCCGGAGAATAAACTTTTGTTGCTAACCGACGAACAATATCCACACCTCGAAGTAGTATTCGGCGGTAACGACAGCGTACGTCCTTCGTTGAATATTGACGCCACGGATTTCATCGGAGTAAAGAGCTACAAGGCAAAAGGGAAGCGATTAAGTACATGGGAAATTGATACTATTAATGAATTGGAACCAATACATCATAATGAATCTAATATTACTGAAGATAAAGAAGATGAAGAACACATTGATGATGAAGAACAGGAGGATGAACCTGATTTATTTGATAACCGATAAGAAGGAAAAATGAAAAAGATAGTACTGATATTTACATTATTTATAACGGTATCTTTAACTGCCGGCGCGCAGCTCGACAGCATAGTACCGACCAGATTTGTGACATCATCAACAAGTGTCGGAGTGGGACATGTAAATATATTGGATACTTATCTTTCTCCTTTGAATTATAACGGTACCGAAGTGCGATATATTAATGAAAAAATGCATCTGACTAACATGATGCACGGAAATGTATCCGCACAACGCCTTTTACAAGTGAACGTATCATATTCGAGTAATCCTACCGAAGACAATAATGCTTTTGCTGGGTTGGTGAATTTTGCTTATGCACTTCATTACCAATTCCATGTGAATGATAATTTAAAATTTCTTGTAGGACCAGCCGCCGAAATGAATTTAGGTTTCGTGTATAACTTAAACAACGGCAACAATCCTGCTTCAGCCAAACTCTATGCCAACTTATCGGCATCGGGCATGGCAATATACAAGTTTAATATAGGACACAAGCAATGGATTGCACGTTACCAATTGTGCCTGCCGATGATTGGCCTGATGTTTTCACCGCATTACGGTGAATCATATTACGAAATATTTACGTTACATCACAATTCTAATTTGGTACATTTCACGACGTACGCCAATCAACCGTCGGAAAGGCAAATGGTCACATTGGATATTCCTGTTTCAAACATAAAGTTACGTTTATCTTACATGTGCGATATACAGCAATCGCACATTGATAATATTAAGACACATACGTGGTCTAACTTGTTTATGATCGGCTTGGTCAGGGACTTCTATGTATTGTCGCCCGGAGTTCATCAGCATCTTTCGGAACGATATAAAGCTTATTAATTATGAAACGTCGAAAGTTACAACATATTTGTCTCCTTTTATTGATAATTCTTTCATACACCGGTTTTTCATGCGTTACGGAAGATCAATTCAGTAACACGCCTTCCGGTAATTTTGAAGCTTTATGGAAGATTATTGATCAAAAGTATTGTTTCCTCGATTACAAACACATCAATTGGGATTCGATACATACGGTATATGCCGCACAAATAACTCCAAGCATGACCAATGAAAATCTTTTTGAAGTGTTGGGCAATATGCTTGCAAATCTGAAAGACGGCCATGTCGACCTTATTTCAGCTAATGACGTTGCCCGTTATTGGAAGTGGTTTGAGGACTATCCGGAGAACTTCGATGACAGCATTCAACGTAAATATTTGGGAAACGATTATAAGACGGCAGGTGGTGTGGAATATTGCATACTTGACGACAATATAGGTTATATGTATTATTCGAGCTTCGACAGTGCAATAGGTGAAGGCAATCTTAATCAGATATTAAGCGATTTGGCCGTATGCAACGGTTTGATTATAGATGTGCGGGACAATGGCGGCGGTACGATGACTAATGCAACCAAACTGGCTTCGCGCTTCACTAATAAAAAGATTATGACAGGTTACATCGAATATAAAACAGGACCCGGACATGAAGCTTTTTCCGATCCGTACCCTATTTATTTGGATCCTTCAAGCAACATACGCTGGCAGAAGAAGGTATGCGTACTTACCAACCGCCGCAGCTACAGCGCCACTAATGATTTTGTAAATTCCATGTCATTGCTCGACAGTGTGAAGATTGTCGGCGATAAAACGGGAGGCGGTTCGGGGCTGCCATTTAACTCAGAATTACCAAACGGCTGGACGGTACGCTTCTCTGCCTGTCCCATTCTCAATGTAAACAAGGAAAACATCGAATGGGGAATTAATCCGGATGTAAAGGTGAATATAAGCTCGTACGATTATCAGCGCGGCGTTGACACCATTATTGAAACTGCCCGTAAGTTATTAAAGAAATAACTACTTTCATGATTCCGCCCAATTGGCACGGTCAAGGTTACGATAGCTGATAGCCTCGGCAATGTGTGACATCTCTATGTTTTCCTTTTTATCAAGGTCGGCTATCGTGCGCGAAACCTTTAGAATACGATTAAAAGCCCGGGCAGATAAGTTCATCCGCTCCATGGCGCTATGAAGCATGCGCATACTGTTATCGTCCAACTTTGCATATTGCCGCATCAGTTTGGGCGTCATTTGCGCATTGCAATGAATTCCTGCAATATCTTTATATCGTTCAGTCTGTATTTCACGTGCTTTAATTACGCGCTCGCGTATTTTCAGGCTCGACTCCGCCAGTTGTCCTTCCGAAAGTTTTTCGAACGGCACAGGCACTATTTCTATTTGTATGTCGATGCGGTCTAGCAGAGGTCCCGATATTTTGTTTAAATACCTTTGTATTTGTCCCGGAGAACAAACGCATGGATGTGTCGGGTGGTTGTAATAACCGCACGGGCATGGATTCATGGATGCCACTAGCATAAAACTCGAAGGATAATCCACCGAATATTTTATTCTTGACACGGTGATGTGCCTGTCTTCAAGCGGTTGACGCAATACTTCCAGCACGCTGCGATTAAATTCCGGGAGTTCGTCTAAGAAGAGTACGCCGTTGTGCGACAAACTTATTTCGCCGGGCTGAGGATTTGTCCCTCCGCCTGTCATAGCTACTTGCGATATTGTATGGTGCGGACTGCGGAAAGGGCGTTTGGAAATCAACGACGTTTCACTTTCAAGCGTGCCTGCAACCGAATGTATCTTTGTCGTTTCAAGACTCTCACTTAAGGATAACGGCGGCAATATCGAAGGCAAACACTTAGCCATCATTGATTTGCCGCTTCCCGGAGGGCCTACCATAAGAAGATTATGGCCGCCGGCTGCTGCTACTTCCAATGCACGCTTCACACTCTCCTGCCCTTTTACTTCCGAAAAATCATATTCGAACACATCACGTTGACTGTAAAACTCTTCGCGAGTATTCACCGTTGTCGGTTCAAGGACACCTTTATGATTGAAAAAGTCTATTACTTCCTTCAAGTTCTCAACGCCGTATACCGTAAGATCATTCACGACGGCGGCCTCACGTGCGTTTTGTTTGGGCACTATCATGCCCTTGAATTTCTCTTCGCGTGCCTTAATTGCTATCGGCAAAACACCGCGTATCGGTTGGAGCTTGCCGTCAAGGCTCAACTCACCCATAATAATATATTTGTCAAGTTCATCGGCGGACAATTGTCCCGAGCCGGCCAACATGCCGATAGCAAGAGGTAAATCGTATGCCGAACCTTCTTTGCGTATATCGGCAGGAGCCATATTGATTATTACATCCGCGGTAGGGAACTTATACTCGTTGAACTTAATAGCCGATTTTATGCGTTCGTGACTTTCCTTTACTGCCGAGTCGGGAAGCCCTACCAAATGGAACATGCAACCGCGACTGATATTTACTTCGATAGTGATAATAGTGGCATCGACGCCCTGTACGGCGCCTCCGAAAACTTTTGTAAGCATATTATAATAATTCGTTTATTTCCGATTTGTAACAGTTGTGAGATTATTCTGAATCATATTTAAGTCATTGTTTATGCACTTTATTCGTCCGTCAGTACCTATAAGTATATATTTCGGCAAAGATGTCACATCGAATTGATGAGCCATGTTGCCATCAAAACCCGAGAAATCGCAAACTTGCGGCCATGTGAAGTTAAATTGTCTTATGGCATTCTTCCATGCACTGCGATCCAAATCAAGCGATACACCGATAAACACTGTGTTATTGCTGCATTTCTGTTTCAGCATTGATACGCGCGACGCTTCACTGCCGAAGTTACTTGTCCACGATGCCCAGAAGTGTACCAATACGTTTTTACCTTTGAAATCATTCAGATTGATGACATTCCCCTTGTTTGTTGAGCAGCTGAACATTGGTGCAGGACTGCCTATGGCAAGCCCGGAACGTTGATTGAGATACGTGGTGATTTGTTTTACCAACGGATCATTGGTTGCCGGCGACTGTAGCAAGTTTGTAAGCATACGTATTTTATCCACCGACAGTATCGGAGATTGTACGAAATATTCATCAAGAAGAAATGCGCTTGCAGGACTGTCTTTATGCGCACGAATAAACTTCTCCGCTTCGGCTTGCGAGCGAGCCGGATCGGTGTGGAACTCTTTAATGCTCTCCTTGAACTCATTCAACAGTTTGTTAGCCTTATCTCCGCCTTTGACCTTAAGAAGGTCGTAATCGGGGGATTTTCCCTTTATTTTTACGCCGTCGCCAGGGGAAACATAAACGGCACAACGCTCGTTTTGATTACCGGGAAATAATAAATAAAGACAAGTGGGGCTATCTATTTTCACATGATAAGTGAACTTACCCTTGTGAGCTTTAATTGTATCTATGTTGTCACCGTTTTTCTCATTCAAATTGCCGTAAACCAGTATCAGAGAATCAGTCATGTTAGATATATTACCCTTTATAGTAACTCTGTTGCCGTTATTGCAACCGCAAAGAGACAGCATGAGAAGTGTGAGAAGTGCAACGTACTTTGATTTCATTTCATATATATATTTGTTGCAAATTTAATCAAAAGCTTGATACATACAAAAAAGGTGCTCTCAAAATTGAGAACACCTTGACAATGAATATATGAGTTAGTATTTATTTAACCAAACTTTGGAAATCCGAATTCGAAGCTAAAGAAGCAAACTCGAGGTCTTCGGCTGCTTTCTTTGCCAATGACGGATCCTTTTGGATGGCATTTTTCAAATTATCAACTGCTGATGAAGCATCACTTGTACGGGCACCTACGATAGCACCAAGATATGATGTATAAGCGTCAGCATTTGGAATATTACTCAAAGTCGTTTTCGCTTTGGTGTAGTCTTTGTTTAATATTTGAGCAAGAGCTGCACTGTTCGTCTTTGCATCGCCGAATGTATTTTCTGCTTGTTCATATTCACCTTTAGCTACATAAAGATTACCAAGAGCAACATTTGAAGTAGATGCGCCTGTGGCTTTGCCTAAATAAGATTCGGCAGAGTTGATGTCGCCTTCTTTCAAAGAAATCAATCCCAAGTTGTTGTTAACTGAAGGTGCTGCGCTGTTAAGTTCAACAGCTTTTGCAAGTAAATTCTTTGCATCGCCTGTGTTGCTTTGTTCGTAGTCGATAGCAGCTTCATTGTTGAATGCCTGGTAATTGTTTGAATAAAGTTCCATAGCTTTGTCATAGTAAGCTTTGGCTTTACCGTAATTGTTATTAGCAGCATAATAGTTACCTGTATAGTTCATTTCGTCAGCTGTTAATGCGCTTGGGTTAGCTTGGAATATACTATCCATTTCAGCCAATGATTTGCTGAATTCGGTATAATCCAATGTCAAGCGAGAACGACGCAATTCAGGTAATATCTCTTTAGCAAGTTGTGAGAACACTGTTGACAAGTTACGAATTTCGCGTTCGCGTTGTTCAGGATCTTGGTACATTGAAAGCACGCGAAGAACCATATCCTTATCTTGGATTTCAGACTTTGATACTAAATCCTTGAAGCCGTCCCAATCTTGAGCTGTATATTTTGAATCTACGGTAAGGCCTTGAACCTTGCTGCTCTTTAATTGTTTCTTAAGATAAGCGTTAGTATTTTTCTCACGTTGTTTTGCCAACTTGTCGTTCAATTTTACACCGCCATCAGGAGAAGCGTAAGCTGCAACTTCAACATCGTTAAGTTCTTTGCCATCTTTCTTGGCATTTTTAGCTGTGGTGTTGAAATCTTTTATTTGCTCGGATTTCAATTGAGAAGCGCGTAATTCAGCTTTCTCGATTAAGAATTTGATTTGAGCCTCTTTGGTGGAAGTGATCTTTTTAATGAAAGGATCTTTGTCTGAAGATGGCAGAGAATCATAATGGTTTGGTGCAAAAGCCGGAGCAGATGAGCCGATCGTATTATATACCAATTGTGAAGTTGTGATCACACCATCGGCAACTTTTACGTCGGGAACGTTATACGTCTTGCTTCCTTTTGTAGCATTGAAACGCATATACAATTCAGATTTTGTAAGTGAAGAAGAATAAGGGAAGTTTGCATTCATCGTGTATGCACCGCCCAGTGTGTAAGGAATGACTTGGTCATTGCCTTGAACTTTTTCTCCTTGGAACTTAGCAGAAGTACCGCTAACCTCGCCGCCGTTATATTTCAACACGGGAGTTACAACAACATTCGCCTTTTTGAGAAAATATTTCTCAGGGAATTTACCATTAATGGTAACAGGAATTTGATTTCCTACAGTCTCAAGAACTTGAGGATTTGTAGAAAAGTTACTGGAAGACAGCGCACCCATTTTACTACAAGATGCGAGAGCAATAACAGCCATTCCGAATAATGGCACAACATACAGTTTCTTAAGCATAATTTTTATGTCATTTAATGTTTGTTTCTACAACAATTAAAACACAAAGATAATTAATTATTTTATGGCTTATTACTTTTTTCTTTTTTTTATCAACTATTATCAGTTGTTTTTAATATTTCGGCAAATAAGTTATGATTTCGCCCTTTAATAACTTGCTTCTAAATGACATTATTTATGATATAATCATTTGCTTGGCTGAAGTTTCATTTTGTGTTTTCTCCCTTCAGTGCAGAAATGTTTTTTCGCCTCTCCATCACCTCTTATGTTTAAATTGTGAACATGCTATTCATGTTTCAGTTCACCTCTGTTTATAGGCGTTATCGGCTGACATGCTGAACACAGGCATGCTGTTTGAAGCCTTCAT
>Ga0069004_10000086_pt1 | contig 10955 bp, 7 predicted proteins | sample WestPond_Cattail_2_FD_62358 | JGI IMG/M metagenome (GOLD analysis project Ga0069004, IMG submission 62358) | Wetland microbial communities from the San Francisco Bay, California, USA, that impact long-term carbon sequestration - WestPond_CattailB_D2 | ecosystem: Environmental > Aquatic > Marine...
TAAGGTGAATTGTATAAGTCAAGGCGGTACTTATCAGAACGGGCAATGCGTCCAGCAGACTCCTGAACAACGGTGTTACGCTCAAGGAAATGTCTACTGGAATGGACAATGTCTTACTCCTCAACAGTTTAAAGAGCAACTAGCTCAACAAGCACAGCAACAGTGTGCTGCTCAGGGAGGCATTTACCAGAATGGACAATGCGTCCAGCAGACTCCTCAACAGCAATGTGCAGCCACGAATGGCGTATACGACTCCTCAAATGGTAAATGCTACAGCCAAGCGGAGTGGCAGGCAATACAGCAAGCAATAGAACAAACGAAACAAGATGTAGAACGACTGAAGCAATGGGCACAAAAAATGAGAGAATGTCAACAGAGTGGCGGAACTTGGATAGATCAAGGCAATTACAATGGGTATTGTCAACCTGCGCCATCGCCTGAGGTACTACCACCAGCTAATAATGGGACTATGTATATCTGAAATTTCCATATCAATTTTTTTTAGGCTTGAGAAAATGTAACAGAACTATTTCATACCTGGCATGTAAGTTACATGTATTGCCTATTCTGCCTGGAGGAGGGCCTGGGAAGGTTTGGAAAGGGAAAAGAAAGCCTAGCCAGATTATTATAAACATACTTTCGACATCGCAACCCCTACCTTTGCGCTCCAGGTTTTAAATTTTCATAATCGCTATGCTGTGACATAATAGATCGATATGCGGAGACGGTTTACAATCAAGCCTATAGTCTTGGTAATGGTTAGATATCTTAAAGAGATTTTGGCCTATATCCTGGGATAAAGAGAAAGAGTGCATTTCCTAGGGCGGTGCCTGTAAGTTATACATACTATGGCTCACTCTTCGGCTGGTCTAAGGAAATGAAGCCTTACTAGAGGCAAAAGGTCTTTTCCTGACTCATTTATGTTCTCATAATGTTGCTGCCAAAGACTGATAAGACGATCTAGGTCCATAGTCTCGATATGTTTTACTGAGGCTCTTATTTCTCGTTCGACTTCTGATGTAAAGCCACCTGATGAGACTATGAGTCCAATATCTCCCTCTTTGCGAAGAAGCCCTTCCAGTTCTCGGACCTCTTTAACGGTCAACTTTTGCTCTCTATGCTTTATCTGAACCTTTATACGTGGTGGGGTAATTCCTAAGGCGTCTTTGTAGGCGGATAGATCGATTCCACCATCACGACCAGGCTTAGCATTGAACGGTACATAATAGCCCATAGCTTTTAGCAATTCTTCCACAAGCTTTTGAAAATCATATGGACCCATCTCATTGATGTGTTGCTCAATCTCTTCTCTTGCCTGCTCTACTGCTTGATCATAGGCAGTCTGGCGAACTGCTTTGTCTACATCGCCTTCTTCTTCAATCTCAGGATCAGCATTGCCACGCTTTATCTTTGATATCTTCCAATCTCTGTATTTAGCTAATGCTGACCTTATGAACTCGCCAGCAGACATTTTCAGCGCATCTTCTCCATCTTGTGTTAAATACCATTTTCCACCTGATTTCTGTATATATCCAGCTTTTACACAATCGATCGAATAGAAATGCACTATCGCTTGCCAGCGAATGTAGCCGGACTTCGCATAAGGCTCCTTCTCATAATCGGTAAGTTCAAGCTTTGATTCAGCCCTTGGAAAGAGTTCCTTAAGTCTTGCCTGCCCTCCTGCGTTTTGTAGCTCAGTCAGAACTACTTTCATGATTTCGCCAACGCGCTCGATAGGTATTTTTCTTGCCATAATGGGACCTTCTAATTTGGTTTGGTTCTCTCAACAATTTTGATCTCTTCTTCTGTCAGCCCATAAAGTTCGTAGACCAGAGCGTCTATCTGGCGGTCAGTGGCCTCTATCTGGCGTTGAAGGCGTGTTTGGTCTTGAGGGGTGCGGGCCTCATGGAGCTGCTTGTGAAGTGAAAGCGTTTGATCTACTAGTGAGACCATGTTATCATGGAGGGTAACATCAAATGGATTGGAATAATCGATGATACGAATTGGGATCTTTGAAACATACATCGGTTTATACTCAAAGTATCCACCTTGTTTGGTCGAAGAGATCGAATGGATAACAATGTCTGCTACTTTCGAATTTATGATACCCAATAGATAAAGATCATCCGTGGGAATAATCGATGTCTTATCATTCGAATAGATGCCAGACCTATCGTAGGCGTAAGATGCATTCTTAACAATAGCTGGGACTATGATCTTTGGCTTTTCAAACTCTTCATAGTAGTCAATGGTATCTTGAATTTCGTACCACTGATAGGCTCCTGGTTTTCGACCGTCCCATTCCTTGCCTTTCCAATCTTTGGGCCTTGGCATTAGCCTCTCTTTGAACTGGCTTAAATGTTGCTTGATTGCGGGATAATCGTCTATTTTTACACCGTGTCTTGCAAAGATCAGGTATTTGTCGCTTTGTGGCTTATCATATCGCTTTATATCCCTCCCTGCCAGGAATGGCTTAATCAGCTCTGCACTCTTTGGATCTTCCGCAATAAGGTTCTCTCTCGTTGCCTTATCAATAACAAACGCCTCATTAAGGCCTGTTAATATCCCGCGATAGATCTTCCCGCCAACGTACTCTCCTAGAGGAACGCCCTTGGAACTGATCTTTGCCAGAAGTGCCTGGGTCCTATCATCTGCCAGTGACCACCCTTTGTCATCGAGTGCTGATTGATTTATGCTGTAATGGTTTTCTTTGACATAATCGCCCAAGTTCTGAAAGTCTAGAGTTTTGACTTGAGTTACCTCAAAGCTCTCCTGAGGAACCTTCTTGATAATACGAATTATGCAAGGGTAGGTAGTTGCACCCTGGAACACGGGGAGATCCCCAAAATCTATGATCTCCTCTATGCATTGCTCCTTTAGCCACCTTCGCAGAGGCAGGCCATAGTTGGCCCTCATCCACTTGTTGGCCACAATATACGAAAAGAATCCATTATCCTTGAGAAAAGACACGCCCCGCTCTATGAAGTAAGTGTAGAGATCTGCTGTACCTTGAGAGACTGTATAATGCTTCTGGAAATAGCTTTTGAACTCACTCAATTCCTCTTGCCTTACATAAGGCGGATTGCCTATAACCACATTGAAGCCGCCTCTCTGGAAGACCTCAGGAAACTCCTTATCCCAGTCAAAGGGATTGATCCGTTCTATCTCCTCTTGCGGTAGGCCGGGATTATCCTTCAGGATGTCCCACCCAATCAACGAATTTCCGCACTTGATGTTATTCCCAAGATCGGGCAAAGCCCTCTCCTGGAAGAGCTTGAGCTGCTTTGAAATAGTCTCATCATTTTCTCCTTCCAGCACCTTCAGCAGAAGGGAAAGCTTCGTCACTTCCACAGCCTGGCGGTCTATGTCCACTCCATAGATGTTATTCAGCAGAATCCTCTTGCGCTCTGCTGTGGTCAGCCTCCATTCACCGCCCCGGCCCTGGAAGATCGGCAGTTCTGGCTCCTTCTTTCGGCCCTTCTTGCTGGACTCATTAATAATAACTCCTGGAAGCATTCGCCTGATCTCAGGAGATGAGGGCTTCATGCCGCTCTCCAACAATGGCACGAGATTCTTGAGATACCATTCTCTATGCCAGTCCAAGAGGTACTGATAGGCTACAATGAGGAAGGACCCGGATCCGCAAGCAGGATCTAAAACGCTGATCAGTACCACGGCAAGTGGCGTTTTGCCTTCCAAAGTTGGGCCTAACGTCTTCTTTACTATGGCCTCCACAATGTAGACCGGCGTATACTTGACGCCACCTGCCTTCTTTACCTCAGGCTTATCTTCAACTACGGCTCTATGGCCTTCTGTGAGCCTGATTACTTTGCCCAAGAACTGCTCGTAGACCTGGCCTAAGATCTCTGCAGGGAGCACTGAGAACTCATAAGGGCTATCTGGATAGTAAAGCCGCTTGATTATCTCTTTCAAGGGCTTATCATCGATCTGTAGGTTAAGGGTGAGCGTATCCGGGCTCTCCCTTCCAGGCTCCTTTTCAAAGTGGAATATGCCAGAATTGTAGCGTTCATCTGCCTGGCGGAAGAACTCACAGAGCCGGGGATAGACTCGTTCACCATTGAGAAGATCCTGCAGCTTCATAAGCCGCTCAATGCCCCTGTCTTCGCATATTCGCAGGAACACAAGGCGGTTGACTATGGCTTGAACTGCATAATTGAGATCCTTGGTGCTGAGATCAGGGTTTCGCAAGGCGATATTTCTGGCTAGGATCTCTCTCCAGCCTGCGATCTCCTCCAGGAATGCCGTGTCTACTTCACTGGTTCCCTTCTTTCTCTTTTTGTCTGAGGCAAATTTGTCAAAGGAGCCTTTCAAGACGGCATTCTTAGAGAATATTCCTGCTATTTCATCCCATTTGGTTAAATAATCCTTATAAGTTAAGTACAGCACTCTTCCCTTGGTGGGCTTATCCGTTTTGTTTGGTTTGTCGCTGCGATCATAGACGGAAAATTCCTCAAAATCAGTCAGGATAGATAACTGCAGACCGGCTGACCAAGCATAACGGCGAAGCTGGAAAGCAGGATCTATATCGTCTTTGATGTCTACTGAAGGCTTTTTGGTTTCAAGGAAGAATTTGCGCTGGCCGCCAATGCGAAAAGAGTAATCAGGGGCTCTTGTGGTGCCGCCCACCTTGATAGCATCTTCATGAATCACGTCCTTGTAGGCTTCGGCAAAGCCTTGCTCGTTGTCTACGTCCCATCCAAGGGCCTTGAAAAAGGGATCAACAAATTCACGCCGTACTTGGGTTTCGTTGTAATGGACAGATTTGTAGGATTCATTATTGCTTTCAAATCTTTCTACAAGGTCTATGATCTCGTTGGGTGCCGCCAATTATCTCTCCCTCGGACTGCCTCAACCATCGCCTACACGAAATAGTTTTGGGTGACATTTGACTTTGTAATTTGAATTGTAATTCTGTAATTATCGAAGCCAAAGCCTTCCAGATATTTCCAGGTGCGAAGTATGTTTAGCTAAATGCGACGGTTAAGAGGTTTCGGAGGCTAAAAGGAAAGTAGGCCTCCCTAGGCCTTAATAGCCTCTGGCCTATCGACCTGGCCCTGGGGGAGATCTTCCTCAATCTCCTCAATAGTCAGAGGTACAGGCTCGATCTGAGGGAGCTGAATTTGCTCCTCCTGGGCTTTTTCCTTCTTTTTGTACTCCCTTAATTCTTTCTTCTGCTCGTTTACGGCCTGCTCATAGTCGATGGATATCCTCTTAATGGTCAGGTCTTTGCCTACCTGTTCTGTCCATTGCCTTGTAGACCAATCCGTAAATGAATCCGGCCTTACGCCTCTGTAAAGTTTGGTCTTCTCTTTCACCATCTGAGCCCAAACCGCTTCTTCTGGAGTCTTTGGTAAAGCTACAGAGTTTTTACCCTCCTTATCATACAGGCCTACAGTTTTCAGGATATGGACTGCTGCCGTTATCGCTACCTTCTCATCGGAGCTATGGAGGCCATTAGTAAGGACGTTTACAGCTTCAGAGGCTAAAGCCCTGAGCCTTAACTTTGAATCTACCCATAATTCCTCTCTTTTGACATTCAATTCTGCGATAAAAAATGCGTTTTTGTACCATTTTGATATGGTGTTTCGGCCTACTCCGATTGTTTCAGCTACTTCCTTATCGGTTTTCCCAAGTATTAATAGATCAATTGCATTAAGTTGCTCTGGGGTCAGCCTGGGAGCAGGAGAGCGGTCCCAAAGCCGATCTGCCATTTTATTTAGCTCATCTACGTCTTTGTCCATTGAATCACCTAAATCCCAGCCTCTGCCATTGCTTTCTTCAACCTGCTCTTCGCCAGGTTCTCTACTTCATCCTCGATCCCAAATAGATCGATCTTGAATGGATCTCTACCCTTGCCCTGGGCCTCAAGCTCACTCCGAGCTTCGTATCTCAGCCTATTCATGATCACATCCTCTGGTGTCATGGGACCGCTTGAAGGTAGATCGGTCTCGCCCAGGAGCCGGGTGCCCTGCAGGATGTACTTGGCTGCGGCTAAGGACGCTTTAGGATCACCACTATCAAGCTGCAGCTCAACTACATCTAAAGCACGATTGGCCAGGGATTTCAGCCTATCTCGGGCCTCCTCCCACATCTCGAACCTCTGGCGGTTAAGCTCAGCAATGAAGAGTGGATCGTGATTTCGCCACTCCCAGACAGTCTGCCTGGCCACGCCAACAGCATCAGCTACGGCTCTATCGCTCTTGCCCTGCAGAAGATGCTCGATGGCATTCTGTTGCTCCTGGGAAAGTTGTCGGATTTTGTCTGGTTTTGTCGCCTTTGTCATCGTGCCACCTTATGTTTATCTGGCTATTTATCCGTAATATCGTCTAAATTATCCTATATACACTAACTCATATAAATATTTGTACAATTAGGTTAATTTTCTACGTTTTGTATCCAAAAAACGGAGGTTACCCACCCCAGCTATCTAAAACTTCGACCTCAGCATCTACAGGGACCGGAGAAAGTAGATCAGAGCCTACCCGCCTCATTATCTCCAAGAGCTTTGTAGCCGTCTCCTGGGCCAGAGCCTCTGGAGCCTCCAAAACTATCTCATCGTGGACAGAGGCTATCATTTTAACCTCCTCTGGGAGAGAAGAATAGACCTCTCCCATTATGGCCTTGATAAGATCGGCCCCTGTACCCTGGGAAGGAGAGTTATAGAGCTGGTTTATGGAGGCTAAGGTTCGCCCGTCCTCACTCTGGCCCCAGATCCTTTTCCGGCCTGGAAGAGTCTGGGTAGTAACCGCCTGCCTGGAGTAGAATCCTTTTTCGTGATTATGGAGGTAGTGGCTTTTAGGGAGCCTCTTTAGAATCCTCTGCTTTTCATGGAAAGCCGCTATTCCTGGATAAGTCTGGAAAAACTTTCTATGAGCTTCTTGGGCCTCCCCCAGGCTCATATCTATCCCGTAAGTCTCCTTGGCTCTTCTCTGAAGAAGCTCAGGCTGGCCTCCATAAATGAGGAGGAAATTAACCGCCTTTGCCCCCTGCCTCTGGACCTTGGTAATCTGATCTATGGGGAGGCCTGAGATCTTGCTGGCCGTAAGTTTATGCAGATCCTGGCCGGCCTGGAAGGCCTCTATCATGGTCCGATCCTGGGAGAGCCTGGACATTATCCTAAGCTCAATGCCTGAGAGATCGGCCTTAACTAGCTTCTTTCCTGGAGGTGCCCTAAACAGTTTCCTTATAGCCAGGCCTTCCTCTCCCCGTTTTGGTATTTGTTGGATATTTGGATCCCTGGAGCTAAACCGCCCCGCTCTGGTAGAGAGCTGAAAATACTGGCCATGTAGCCTGCTATCTATGGGAGAGAGCTTTAGGAGCCATTTTTCCAGAAAATCGTTAGCCTGTTTTGAGGTCTTCCTGTATTGGAGGAGATCTCCAGCCCAAGAGCAGCCATTGAAATCCAGCTCTTTGAGAGCAGCCTCCCCTGTAGAGCTGATATCGTAGCCCTGGGCCTGAAGGAAGGCTAAGACATCCTGAGAACTTTCTGGATTCAATAGAGGAGAGTACTTCTTTCCCTTCTTCCTCCTGGGCTCAAAGCCTGCTTTCCTGGCTTCTTCCTGGAGGCTTTGGGCTATGGCCTGGGCCTGGGATTTCTTCTGCTCCATCAGAGATCTACAGGCCTGGGTATCCAGAGGGAGGCCTGTAAGCTCCATCTCAATTACAGAGGGAAGAGCCTTAAACTCCAGATCTGCTATATGCTCCAGTTTGTTTTTCTGGAGTAGTTCCTGGAGGATACCATGGAGAGGGAGCAGTACCGCCGCGTCCTTGGCCGCATAAGCTTTCTGCTCTTGGCTCAGGATATCTGCTCCCCAGCTTGAGGCCTGGTATTCTTTGGATAGAGATACTCCCAGGTGCCTCTCTGCGAGGGCTTCTAAGGTTTGTTTTGGGAGCTTGGTTTTCCAGAAGTTCTTAGTAGCCTTCTTAGCTCTCTGCAGGGAGTCATATCCGGCCCAGCATACCTGGGAGGCCAGCATGGTATCAAAGAGGTTGGCCATCTTCAGCCTTCGGCCCTGGGAGGCCTGGATAAAGGAGAGATCGAACTTCAGGTTATGGCCTACTACCTTTACGTTGGGATCCTCTGTGAACCTGGCTAGATCATGGAGAGGAGAGACTGAGGCCAGCTCCCAGAGATCAGCCACATAAACCCGCCCTGAGGGAAGGGAAAGCTGGCAAAGCCTGGCCCTGGAGGAGAGAGGATCCAAGCCAGTCGTCTCCAGATCGAGGCCACAGATACCCGCCGCCTCTACCTCTTGGAGAGCCTGAGCCCAGGCCTGGGGAGTGTCAGCTTCGATATAATCAAGGGTTGACAAGTTATCAAAAGTTATCAAAGCCTCTGGCCTTTGATGCAATGTTGCAATGTTGCAAATTGTTGCAGAATTTGTTGCAGCCAGATCCAGGAGAAGCTTCTCCTGAGGGAGCTGGGACTGGAAAAAACCCTTTTTTAAGGGTTGATCTAATTCCTTATTTTGGACCGATTGATCAACTTCTTTTTTTGGTGTCGATTGATCGGATAGTGGAGCAATAGGCTCTACTGTAGCTTCTCCTAACTTATTTTTGCTCCCAGGAAGCCAAAGGATTACGCCGCTCATCTCTCTTCCCTCCGCTCTTCCCTTACTCTTCCCTTGAATTTCAGGTCCAAGGGAAGAGGAAAAACGCTAGCTATAACGCTCGTAAATGCTACTCTTCCCTTCCTTCCCTTGAAAAAACATATAGGATGGGGTAGAGATAGTATGTAATGCGCTATATCACACAAAAATTTCTCTCTACACGCGAGGGGTAGTATTGAGGGAAGAGAGGGAAGGAAGGGAAGAATAGATCTATAGATATTGATTATATCTCTTCCCTTTTCTATCATCTCTTCCCTTACTTCCCTTGGTTTAGACTGTTCACTCTTCATCTTCTTCCCCCTCCCTGAAGAATTTGCCAGATATAGCGTATGTCTTTCTGGTCTTCTTCTCCGCTGAATTGTCCTTAATCCAGATTGTTTTCTGATCCCTGTTCTGGGCTGTCGCCTTGTCTTTTTCTGGCAAAAGCTCCCTCTGGTTAAGGTAGCTGATAAAATCGGGTTTAGAAAGAGAGATAAACTCACCCTGGCCCCTCAGGTGCTGATTTACCTCTTTGAATAAGGTTCCCAGGTTTGTATAGTAGATATCCTTCTCTTCATCCTTCCAGCCTACCTTAACCGCTCCTTCCAAAAAACCTGGAGTATCCTCCATATCCGCCCAGTAGATTCTCCTCTGAGCCTCCAGTTCCAAGGAGGCCTCTGCTATCTTCTTGGAAGGCTCCCCGGCCTGTTCCTGGAGAGCTTGCTCATCGGCTATTTGATTGAAGATCTCCCAGGCATCCTGGAGGATCTTCTCCCCTTCCTCCTGAGATATAGCACCCTGGGATACAGCAAAGCTCATGAATGAGTTTAGGCCTAAGTGAAGGTGAGAGATCGCCTCGTTTAATCTGCTATGTCTGGTTTTTATCGTTGCTTTGCCTGTGGCCTCTCCTCTGAGGTGAGTAAAGGCTTCTTTGAGTTGGCCAGGAAGAACCTCCATTTGAAGAGCCAGCCATTCCAGGTATCCCCGCATGGCCAAAGAGAGAAGGGCCTTCTGGGACTGGGCCTGGGTAAGTTTCTCTAAATCTATGTCTCCCTTATGGAGCTTATGAACAAAGTTCCTGGCCAGAGAAGAGCCTGATAAGGACATTATCTCCCCAGAGCAGAGTGCTAGGCCTCTTGGAGGAAGGCCTTCCCTGAGGCTCGTATCTGCTTTCATCCTGCCTTTACCTGTTCTATCACCCTGGTTCCTGGAAAGATGCTCCAGTACTCCCTCCAGCTTTGCCCTTTCCCTGGGCTCCCTGGCCGGGTAGAGATCATCTACAGCTAGGACAGTATCCTTTGCTAAGAAGGCCAGCTTTTCTATGGAGTTTGCCGTATCTCTAAAACTAGCAGGTAGGCCCGTATGTTCAAAGCTTCCAAAATGAGAGAGCAGGAGGGCAATTAGAGTACTCTTCTTTGAGCCAGAGACACCCCAGATATAGGATAAGAGGGAGGGCTCTATCCCGGCCTGTCTCAGAGACTCGCAAAGAGGAGCCAGATACACCAAGGCCAGGAGAGGATACATGAGCTTCTTAGGCCCCAGCCCCAGGAGGGCTATGCTGGCCGTCAGAGCTTCTTTTATGTCGCCATTCTCTCCAGGAAGCAAGTATTGCCTGAGTCTTTCGGAGATCTCTACTTCCACAGACTCTGAGCCTGGGCCTACCGCCCCTCCTGCATGGAGGTAAATCCAGGATCCGTTTATCTCCCTCCATCCAAGATGAGTATAAACGACAGTCTCAGGGATTTCCTGAGCCATTTGCTGTATGCAGTACCTGATCTCCTTATCCTCATTAGGCCTTATAGCGGCCTTAGCTCCCCAGGCTAGGCCTGCCCAGGTAAGCTTTTCTAAGAACTCTGCTAGGGATATCTTAACGGGCCTAAGAAGAGCCCCGTCCTGGAGTAGGCCCTGGAGTTCTATAAATCTCTCCTGAGAAGCCCCGTTGTCTTTCAAGATCTCCCTAAGAGGCCAGGCTGCAAAGTTGCAGAGAGGAATATTAAGGATAATAAGATGCTCGTTACCCTTAGAGTCAAACTTTGTCTTACAGTCTTCTCTGCAAAGCCTACCTCGCTCATCTAAAGTATATCCAGTAGCTTTGAGGAGCCGCTTTACCTCATCATACTCTGGCCCTAACTCAGGGAGGTCCTCCCCGGCCTCGGAGCTGGAAACCCTGGGCTTTGCCTGAGCCTGGAGCTGGGCCAGCTTCTCCTTTGCTTCCTGAAGGAGGAGGTTTATGTCCTTCTGGAGAAGCCCTTTATCTTTCAGCCATGCCCCAGCTACGAATTTGCCTTTAGCTCCCAGAATAGCAATGGCAGCCCTCAGCTTATCCTCTGGGTTCTGGGATTTGAT
>Ga0069004_10000090_pt1 | contig 10881 bp, 9 predicted proteins | sample WestPond_Cattail_2_FD_62358 | JGI IMG/M metagenome (GOLD analysis project Ga0069004, IMG submission 62358) | Wetland microbial communities from the San Francisco Bay, California, USA, that impact long-term carbon sequestration - WestPond_CattailB_D2 | ecosystem: Environmental > Aquatic > Marine...
GAAACCGATTTCGAATATCCGCCGCCGCTCGATCTCGTCGTCGTCTCGAAACAATTCGACGACGCCGTGGCGCTCGTTTACTCGTCCGAAAATCCGCCGTGCGTCAATTGGGCCACGAAAACGTGCGAGTGTCTCGAGCTCGGATCGCCGTTTCCGTTAAACTCTTTAGAGCATCCCGGTTTCAAAGACGCGCGGTGTCTCCTGTGCGTCCGTCGCGACTTTGCGGTTCAATGGTGGGCCTGTTTCGTTCGCGGCGAGAAAATAGCCGCGCGCCAGCCTTTTCGCTCGATCGTCGGCCCGGGAGAGTACGGCGTTCACGCCACGTTTGAGATCGGCGCCGGCGCGTTTGCTGGCGTCTCGGACCCGTTCGTTCACCACGCGCGGTGTCGCCTCGTGGTGAACGTCGCGCGACGCCGCGTAGAGCAAATCGGCGTGGATTGGATTTCTCGGGTGAACACGCCGGAGCACGGTTTTTATTACGACGCCGAATGGAGCGCCGAGCTCGACGCGTTTTCCGCGATGCGATCCTCCGTCGCCCGTCCCGTCTCCGCCAGCGCGCTCGTGGGATTCCAAAAAACAATCGACGAGTGTCCCGATCCCGAATTCGCCACGCGCGAGCTCGCAATCTTTCTACAAAGCGACGCCGACGAGCGAGGAACGAGATCCGCTCTGGTGAGAGCCCTTCCTCGCGCTCTCGCGCTTCATCGTCCCGCTCCCGCCCGAACCGTCGCCGCCCTCGTTCGCGACGTCTGCGTCTTGAAAAAAGGAGGCGACGTCGTCGTGGCGTCGAAATCACAGGCCAGGTTCGTCGCGCGATGTCTCACCCATTTTTTAGGGGACACCGAAACCGACGTCGTGTCGGTTCTTGGAAACCAGGCGTCCATGGCGGAATTTTGCGTGAAGCTGCCCAATCTCACGCGCGCCGCCATCATTTTCACCGTCGATCGACACGAGCGCGAGACTCCGATCGGCTGCAGCGGCGGCAGCGGCGTCGCCGCCGCGTTTCGCGCGGGATCGTGGACGGCGGCCGAGACCGAGGCGAGCGCCTCGTTCGCGACGGACGCGCCGGTAAAGAAAGGAAAACGAAAAGACGCCGCCGCTGCCGCACCCCGCCTCGACGCGACGCTCATTCGAATGCCGCCGCACTGGCGATCCGAGTTTCCCGATCGAAAATCGCTCGATCGAGACGTTCTCGTTTGTCCGGATTGTTTCCAAATCAAGTGCGTCGTGGTGTCGGACCCGCGCCCCAAGAAACTCGTCGTGAAACGAAAAGAGGTCGACGTTCCGTGGTGGAGCGCATTTTCGAAACGGTGCTTCAAGAGCTGCGTCGCCTCCACGGACGTGACGTACGATTTCGTGGCGCGAGAGTTCAGGTGCTACAAAAAAGCGCCGTCCTCGTCCCGGAAACACCGAGACGCCGCCAGCGTCGTCGCCCGCGTCGAGGCTCGACTCGCGTCGCCCGGATTCGTCGAGGGAGAGCTCCCTCTCGACGGAATGAACGAACCGAAAGAGTGTTTGTCGGCGTGCGCCCGCGTGCGTCTCCACGGCTTTTTATTGGAGACGCCCGCGGGATTAACGGCGCTGTGCTGGAAGTGCGGCGCCGCGTGCGAGCTCGATTGCTTCAATCCACTCACGAAAGGCGCGCCGATTTGCGGATCGTGCGACGCGTGGGTCGTTTCCGAGGCGACGAGGAATCAGCACACGCAGTGCTGTCGCTGCGGCGAGACGACCAAAAAAGAATCCGCCGAATTTTTCGACGTGTTTCGATACGGAGAAAACGGAGACGAGTGTCGCCGCGTGGCGCTGTGCTCGAGATGCGCCGCGCGGTTTCGCGTCCCGAAAGCCGTCATGCACAACTGGAAACTGTTGAAAGAGACGATGATCTAGATCTAGATGAATTTTCTAAATTCCGGAAAAAAAGGGTACTCGTTTCCGTGCATCGCCGTCCACGTCGTGGCCATCGTCCAAAGGTCGCCGTCGAACGGTCGGCCGCACGTCACTTCGACGTAGAACTTGTACATGCGAGGAAAAATAATCTCGAATTTATACTCGCCGAGAAGCTCGAGCTCCGGTTTGAATTTCGCGAGCGCCGTGAGACGCGGCGATTGAATCATTTTCGTGATTCGCACGAACGGATCGACGATTGTCTCGATGGAGTCCGAGGTGTTCAGAATCAACTTTCCGTCGCGCACTCGAGCGTGTCCGCTTTTTCCGTTGCATTGATACTGAATCTCGTCCACCTCCAAAAACGCGCCCAAGAACCACGTCACGTTGACGAGCTCCAGCTCGGACGATATTCTACTCTCCGCCTCGCGCTTCAATCTCGCCGCCTCCGCCGCTTTCACCGATCGCATCTTCGAGTTAGAGTGTGGAGTTCGTTCCGTGGATGAAAAACTCTCGCCAGGCCTCCGGGTGCAGCTTCGAGACGCCGCACGCCGCCGACGAGGCGAGAAGAACGGCCGCGATCGTCGCCCCGAGCTTCCAAAACGCCTTGGCCGTCGCCGTCGACTCGGAAATCTCAGAAACCGTTCCGCGCGTTTTCAAAAGAAGCAAAACGAACGCGAGCGCCACGCCCGCGGCGATGTCGGGCCGAAGACAAACCGGAATCGCGAACAAAATACATACGAGAATCACGGCCCACGTCGTGTAGACCGCAAAGTCGCGCGCCACCTGATTCCCCGAAACGACGCGTTCGACGGTGGTCTCCTGTCGAGGATGCATGTCGACTCGCTCCTCGTCCGTTCCGTCGTCGCCGCCCAAATTCAAATTGTTGAAAGCGATCGGCGCGAAACGCGTCTCTTTTTGAGGCACCGCGACCGGCATTTATTTTCTTTGCGATGTGATTACTTTAAACCAGCGGAGTCACGAGATCCATCCGAACCTCCCCCACGAGCTCCTGCGCCAGAGCGATTTCCGCAAATTTCATCGCCATGTATCGCGCCACCTCCGAGGCGGGAACCACGTCCACCTCGACCTCTCCCCACCGCACGTGCTTTTTCTTACACACGACGCACTCGCGCATCATCGGCTCGTTCAGCTCGATTCGTTTCTTCGCGAGCGCCGCGGCGTGCTCCTCCACCGTCCCAGACGCACACGGCGCCGTCTTGATCGTGATCTCCACCCCGAGATCCGGATACTTTTGGTGCGCGTCCATTTTCAAGTTTGTTTGGCCGCGTCGGTGGGGGAGATAGACTCTGGTTTCTTCTCCTCGGTCTCGGGCTTCTTCTCCTCGGTCTCTGCCTTTTTCTCTTCGTCGGGCTTCGCCTCGGCCTCGAGCTCGGGCTTCTTTTCCTCGAGCTCGGGCTTCTTTTCCTCGAGCTCGGGCTTCGCCTCGGCCTCCGGCTTCTTTTCCTCGAGCTCGGGCTTCGCCTCGGCGTCGGGCTCCGCATCCGGCTCCTCCTCCTCCTCGTCGTCGCCAAACAAAGAAGGACCGAATCCCTTGAAATCCTCCGGCGCCCCGTCGTAGTCCTTTGCCTCGTCGTAAAACCTCAACTCGCTCAGTCGGTTCCATTCGTCCAACATCTTCGTCTGCATGTGGTTCAAAAGATGACGCGTGTCCGCGAAAGTAGCGATCAACTCGCGCTGCGTCCCGACGAGACTCTCAATCGCCGTGTTGTACATGTTGCGACGCGTCTCTTTCGGGGTTTTCAGGACCGCGAGCTGCTCCTTCTTCGTCATCAAAGCGGAACGGGTGTCCCCGTTGTACATGGCGTACAACTTCATCCTCTCTTGAAAATCAGCGGATTCCGCGATCGCCGACTCGCGCTCGCGCCACTGCTTCTTTTGCTCCGGCGCGGAGAGATCGCGGAACTTCTCGTACTCCTTGTCATGTCGCTTCAGCTGCGATCGAACGATCTTTGAAAATGCGCTCTCCGTATCGACGCCGCTCGACCACGACACGACTTTTTCCATCCGTTCCCCCGACATCGCGATTTTTTTGAGGTGTGTTCAGAATCAGAACATCTCGGCGAGAATCGGATCGATACCTACTTTATGCGCCGCGGCAGAGTACTTTTCGAGCGGCAAAACCAAAATACCGCGGAGTCGCGCGATGGAGTTCGCCAGCGCCGCGTGCTCCTCACCGACGTCCGGCGTCGCGATCACCACGACGTAGTCCACCTGCTTCTCCGCCGCGACGCCGAGTCGCGTCAGCTCCTCGTACGTGAACGGCGCGCCCCTCGCGACTTTGATCCCCGTCTTGGCTCGTCGCAGCGTCCGAGCGTCGTAGAAAAAAACCGCGTCTTCTACGAACCGAAAATCGTTCCAAAAAGACGCCGAAACCGACGCGCGAGTCGCGACGAGAACGAGGTGAGTGTACCCCTTTGAAGAGAAGAGTCCCTCCGCGAACGGATCCGCAGGATTGAATCGAGCGCGCGCGAGAGCCGGAGCCGGAGCCGGCGGCGGCGGCGGCGGCGGCGGCAGCGCCGCGGGCAAAAACACCGGCGGGAATCTCATCGGTGTCGAGAGAGCCGCGCCGTCGAACACCAGAACTCCGCGCGCGAGAAGCGACTCGAGCGCGGCGGACACCTCGGCTTCCGTGAACGTCGAGGGGAAATCCGTCAAGTCGCGTCGCGCGCTCGCCGCCCATCTCCAAAGCTCCGTCTCGGCCGAGCGAGAAGTCCAGTTCCAAACCGCGTCGGCGCGCCGCGCCTCGTCGAGCGAGAGACAAAAAACACGATCGTCGAACCCGAACGCGCGCCATTTCTCCAAATACTCGTCGAGATTCGCGGCGATTTCTCTCTCGTGTCGCGTCGGCACCGTCACGAATTTCGCAATTTCTTGTTCGGTGAGCGGCTCCACCCCGAGACACCGAGCGTCGATGAGTCGCGGAGGGTCTACTCCGCCCTCGAAGTAGTACGCGAGCGTCGACGCGACGAAGCCGAGACCCATTCCAAACCGAAAAACACGAAACCTCTTGTTGGGAGTGGCGCAGTCCATCATCTCCACGAACGAGTGCCGCGTCGAGTCGCAGACCCTCGCTCGAACAAGTCGCGGACCCGCGCTCGCCGGCGCGCTCGCGCCCTCGTGAGACGACACGCTCAACGATCGAGCGAGAGAGGCGAGCGCGGAGCTCATCGCCGTATACGCCCTCTCGCCTTTCCTGAAATAAAATGATCATTAGGATTGTGGTCGCCGCAGCCGCTCTCGCGGCCGTCGCCGCGAAAGCCGACGCGTGCGTCTACGACCTTCAGACGACGGACACCGAACTGGTTTTTAAATTCTCGCGACCCGAGTCGCGCGGCGGCGCCGCTGCTTCTCTTCTCAACGCGTTTCCGGCCGTGGTGAGATCCGCGACGAACGAGGGTGCGAATCGCGCCCTCGTTCTTTTGAGCGACGGCGTCGACGCGGTTCGATTCGCTTCGACGATTTGCGCCGATCCCGCGTTCGCCCCGAGCGTCGAATGGATCGTCGCGAAACCCGAGGTCAGACTACACGTCGTCGAAAAAATTCCCGACGTCTTTCCCTCGTTGGCGTACGACGACTCTCTTCTCGCGGCGCTCGCGCAGGTCAACGTCGCCGTGGCGGACACCGGAGTCGACGCGCGACACTGCATGTTCTACGATCCGTCCGACTTTACCGAAGCGACTTTGTTCGGAACGCCGCTCTCGCCCGTTCCACCCGACGCGGGACATCCCATCATTCGAGCGTACGTTCGAGTATGTTCCACGCTCGGCGCGACGGCGGGAACGTGTCTCTCCGAGACGGACTTTACCGACTCGGCGTCGGGTCACGGAACCGCGATGGCGTCGATCTTCGTCGGAAAACCGTGTCTCGTCGATCGCGGCGTCCTCGGCGGTAAAGCCCGACTCGTGTTTTTCGACATCTCGCTCACGTCGAAAGGTACGCTGGATCTTCCCGTTCATCTCGGCGATCTGCTTCAATCCGCCTACGATCTCGGCGTGCGAACCGCGTCGTTCAGCTGGGGGGGAGGATGCGCCACCATGTATCAAGATTTGGACGCGCAAATCGACGAGTTTTTATGGACGCATCCCGATTTTTTGCTCGTGATTTCCGCGGGAAACTGCGGCGACGGAACCTACGGCGTCGCGCTCGGCGTCGCGTCGCCCGGCTCGGCGAAAAACGTGCTGAGCGTCGCCGCGCTTTGGGGAACGCAAGCGGTCGCTTCTTTCTCGTCGATCGGCGGAAGAGACGGACGCAAAATTCCGCTCGTCGCGTCGCCCGGAGTCTACGTCGTCGCCGCGAACGCCGCGCCCGGCGACGCGACGACGCCGCACAACGCGGAGTTTTCCGTGAGCGGAACCTCGCCCGCCGCTCCGTTCGCCGCCGCGACTCTCGAGACGCTTCGTCAGATGTTGCACACGACGTCGTCCGCCACGCTTCGCGCCGCCGCCATCGCGTCCGCTTCGCCTCTCTCGAGCGTCGTGTCGTACGCGACGGGATCCGTGATGTACGGCGAGTCGCCCGAAACGCGCGCCGCCTTCGGAGGGCTTCGCTACGTCTCGGTCTCGAGACTCGTCGCGTTCGACGACGAGACTCTCGCGCTCGGCCAAGTCGCCGAGTTTTGTTTCTCCGGCGCCGAGCGCGTCGCCGTCGTGTGGAACGATCCGCCGGGCTCGCCCTTCGATTCGACGCCGCTCGTGAACTCCCTCCTCGTTTGGGGGTACGATCCCGCTAGCGTCGCCGCGACGGCGCGACTCTCGTTCGACGGCGTCAACAATCACAAATCCATCGACGGAAGCAAAATCGTGCGTGTTTTTTTCTCGAGCGGCGCGACCGGAGACCAAAATTTCTCGCTCGTCGCCTACGGCTCCAACGTCACTTCGTGCGACGCGGGAGACGATCAAATGCCGTTTCCCGTTCCGAGAAATTGTACGGTTGCGGGCGGATTCGGCACCGGTCTCATTCGCGGAACAGCGTGTCTCCCGTCGTCGTGCGACGCTGGGTACGTTTTTTCCACGACGCAAAACGCGTGCGTCGCCGGCAGCGCCGCGCTCGCTGTGTGTCCCCCGCAAAAAGCGTACGATTTCTCATCGAGCGCGTGTGTTTGCCCCCAGCCGTTCTACGCGTGTCCCGACGGAATCACCGTCGTGGAGTGCGCCACTCAAATGTGCGCCGGATCGGAGCTCGCAGCGACTCTCGCACCAAGCGCGGCGTGGCAGGACTCGTACTACGCCGCGGGAGGAGCGGACGCCCCGACGCCGCCCGCCCCGCTCGCGGCGGACGACGAAACCGTCTCGATCTTGTCGTACTCTCTCATCGCGGTTCTCCTCGTCATGTTCGCGTTCTTCGGCGCGTGCGTTCTTGGACAGTACAAATCGGAAATAGATAAGGGATGGGCCGCCGCGTATCGCGACGCGAATAAGGGATACACGTCGCTCGATCCGGCAGGAGCGGCCGCGGCGGCGGAAACCAGTCGAAGAGTTCTGTGGTGTCAGATCTCGACGTGGTACGTCGCGTGCGGCGTGTTTTCTTTCTTGTGTCTCCTGTTCAACGGGCTTCACATTTCGGGACTGGATTGGCTCGTTTGGCTTTTCTTCTTCACGGCGTACGCGTGTTCCCTCGTCGTGAGTCTCATCTCGATTTGGTTCTTCATTCCCGCGATTTCGAACTCGCCCTCGACGCTCTCCGCCGAGTACATCGTCGGCGCCTCGATTCTGCTCACGGCGTTTTTCGTGTCGCAACTCGCGCTCACCGCGACGCTCGTTGGGGCGCAGCTCTCGTGCGGAACAGCACCCGTCTGCGGCGCCGCCGCCACGTTCATGCTTCTTTTGATGATCTACTTCGGGCTGTTCATCGGGATGATTCTTTCTCAAACGGGATCGTACGCGTTTACGGATCTGTACGTCCGATCGTTTCTCGTCGCGGTCACGATCGCGGCGGGCATCTCGTTCGTGGCGTACGGCATCGCGATCGCGTCGTGGGCGTACATCGTCGTCGGCGCCGTATTTGCGTGCATCGGCCTCTTCGTCTCGACGGCGACGTGCTGCGTTCCCCGAACGAAAGACGACGACGGGGCCGGTGCCGCCGAACACGAGAAAGGGCCGTAGTATAACTCCCGTAGCGAGGGGCAAATAAAAACCTAAAAAGAAAATGAGTTTCGAATCGGACGAACAAAAAGCCGCGGCGATTGCGACGAGCAGCGAGGTTTCCGACGCGTGTAAATGGCTGATCTGTCCCTCCGTGGCGCAAGCGTTCCTCGTCCAATGGCTGAGAAAGAGCGGCGCTCCGCTCGAGTTCGTCGCGCTCGCGTTGATGTGGGCGCCGTTTATCGACGATGACAGCCCCTTTCGTAAATGGAGAGCGAGAATGTCGGGCGAGCTCGATCTCAGCTTCCAACGTTTCATAGGACCGCGGTTCCAAGACATCAGCGCCGCGGCGATGGAGGGTCGCGCGATCTTGCGGCGCAAAATTAGAGCGCCAAACGCGCCGTATCTCGCGAGCGTTTGGGTGTACACCGTCGCTTTACTCGCGGGCGAGACCGACGCGGATCTGAGCGACGTTCCGTATGCGAAAATGATCGAACTTTGCGTTCGGGCTTTGCGGTCGCTCGATTTCGCAAACGAGCCTCGATTCCGCCGCGCGTTTTCATACAAATCCGAACACGTACCATTGCTGACGCGCGTGTATCTCGCTTTGTTTGAATGGAAACGCGAGCGGGGCGATAGGACGCCGATCGGTCAAGAGTACTACTCGCTCGTGCGTTTGATGGAACGCGAAGAAAGCTTCACGTCTCTGAACTACATAGCGGCGGAACACAGGCGTGATTTCGACAGAGACGCTTTCATGCAAATGGCGTTAAGGACGCCAAACTCTGCCCGGGCGATCATGCTATACCTGTCGCAAGCCGCGGACGTTTCAGATACGCCATCCGCCATTCTTCGCGCGCATCTCATTCGACACGGAACGCCGATCGACACGACGAATATGTATTTGAACACTCGCATGAGCACTGACCGAATGAGCGAATGGCAGCGAGTCGCTCTGGCGTTGGCGGCGTCGAGGACCGGTGATCCCATGCGTCAATTATGGAACCGAGACGGCGACAACGCTTTGTTTTGGCGAATCCTTAGGATGTTGGCGTGAGTATACCCCCCGTCGCGAGGGGGCAAATAAAAAAATAAAATGACGTCGAGCATCGCGTATCTCGCTTTTTCGTTCGGCGTGGGTCTCGCGCGAACTTTTTTTTGCAGCGGGATTCTCGGCGTCGGTTCGAATTTCGAGAACCGGCCGAGGGTGAACGCGCTCGTAAAGTGGATCATCCCCGCGCCGTTTTATTTCGCGACGCTCGTGATTTGGTCGGCGGCAGTTTCCACCGGCGTCGATGGCGGATACCCCGCGACGACGTTTGGATTTTGGGTTCTCTCCCTCCTCGCGTGGGTCGACGTCCTTCTCCTTTTCCTCAAAATTTACAAAACCGACGAGTCGCTCTCGCGCGGGGGGACCGCGCGAGTGACGCCCGGGTTTGGGGGTATTCTCGACCCCGTCGACGCGGCGAGGCGAGTCGCGCGCGCCGATTTGGAGGAGCCGCTCGTGTCGCAGACGCCCCGCCCCGTCGAGATGAGACGAAAACTTCTCATGTGTTTCGGAGTCGTGCTTGAAATGAAACCGATCGAGGGCCCCAAGCATCCGCCGCCGCTGCAGGCCAACGCGTTCAACTTTTTCGCGTCGCTTCCGCTCTCGCGACTCCTCGCGATTATTTTTGGATACGTCGCTCTTTTTGCGTTTTTGGTCGAGCTTCTCCTCGCGTGCGCTCTCGTCGCGCCACCGAGCTCAGCGGGACGCGCCGTGGGAGACGTTTGCACGATGGCGTTCGTCCTCACGACCATCGCGATGATGTGGGACACCGCCCTTAAATTCAAGCTCGTGCAAATCACGCGACGCGTTTCCACGAGTTGCAGGCCGGACGCGCTTCTCGGCGCGCAATTGAAGATGTGGACCGACATCGGCGTTCTCGTTTCGTTGACGGTGGCCCAAACGGCGTTGGCGTTCGCTGCGTTCGCGACGCCCGTGGCGCTCATGTACGCGGCCTGCGCCGTTTGGTGTCCCTTTTTAGTTCTCCCGCTCTTCTTTCCCGTCGAGAAACTGCGCGAGATTTTCAGCGGAAAGGTGAAGCGAAGATATGAGCGACTAAAAGGTGTCGTGGCGCTCATTTGGCCGCTTTGGTGGGAGTCGAAAATCGTTTGGGAAGGATCGTGGTGGCTCGTCTACTTCGCGCTCGCGATGTGGCGCCCCGTCGCCCTCGGAGTCTCGACGGTTCCAAGCGCGGGCGAAGCGTACGGCGCGACGCTGGGATTCTCCGTCGTGGCGCTCGTTCTCTCGTTCGTCGCCGCCGCCGCCGTCGCGACGCACGTCTTCTCTTCTTGAATTTTTTTCCCTATACGCGTCCACATCGAGTCTATCTCAAAAGCGAAATGCCCGCGAGCGAAGAAATGAGACGCGAAACGCACGGCGACGCCGCGCCGCCGCGCGATCCGCCGGGCGCGTGCTACTGGCGTCTCCCCTCGGTGGGCGAGGGTCTCGACGAGGCCTACGCGGACAAGAAGCGGACCGAGTCCGAGCCCGAGTACGAGCTCCGGTATTACCAGCGGACGCAACCCGGCGCGATTCTGCGAGCGTGTGCGAGAGTGAGCGTCGGCGTTTTCGATTGCGAGTACGAGACCAATCGCCGGTGCTGCTGCACCGCCCTGCTTCCGTGCGTACCCGTCGGTAGCCGGTAGCGGTTTATATATAATTACCGATATATACAAACTTTTCGCCGCTGTGCGAAGTCAGGACGCGTAGTGCGAAAGCCACGCAGAAGCGGAGAGCAGCGCGACGAAAGACATTCAACGCGAGAACGCCACGATCCTGGACTTCGCCTCGGGATCCTCGATTTGACCCCCATATATACAACTTATATATAGAAAGTATATAATATAT
>Ga0069004_10000095_pt1 | contig 10614 bp, 11 predicted proteins | sample WestPond_Cattail_2_FD_62358 | JGI IMG/M metagenome (GOLD analysis project Ga0069004, IMG submission 62358) | Wetland microbial communities from the San Francisco Bay, California, USA, that impact long-term carbon sequestration - WestPond_CattailB_D2 | ecosystem: Environmental > Aquatic > Marine...
GTTGACAACAACAGCTCCTTTTATTTTTCCCATAATATATATTCATTTATAAATTATTTACTGATTATACATATCTTTGTTGAAAAACTCCAATATATCCATCAAACTTTTACGCGCTTCCACAGCGGGACTCTTTGAATTCAATTCAATAGCTTCCAAATAATTATTAAGAGCACCTTGCCAATCACCCAACTTTCTGCGAGCATTTCCGCGCAAATAATAAACCATATCATCAGGTGATTCAATATCGCAAAGTTCAGTTTCAGCCTCGCTTACCTTACCATCACTTATCAACAATTTTATGCGTTTAATGTCATTGTCGCTTATCATAAATTATTTTCAATTTGTGCAAAGATACCAATTTAATTTATCGTTGTTCTTGATTTTATATATAATTAAAATCAAGAACAGCGACAATCAGCTTTTATGTATCCAAATACTGTAAACCTTTTTACGAATTGCTATACAATCAATGAGGCTTACACATACGAATATGCCTAACCCGAACAGAAATGTAATGAATAAGTTAGGCGCAACCATTTTTGGGAATAGAACTTCAACAACGTTCATATAGTAATTTCTCTCCCAGCAAACCAAGCCGAAAGCGCCGAACAATACTATAGCATTCAAGCCCAACGTCAAATATTGATACGGCAAACATACACGATGCGGACTATAGCCGATCAACAACAAATTCTCAAGCTTTGTTGTGTTCTTCTGCACAAGCAAATATATGCTCAGCATTAATATATAGAAACTCAGTACACTGATAATCAAACCTATTACTAATACTATACCTGTTATCATTCTCAAGAAGTATGTGGTTTTCCCAGCTTCCAACTTGTCTTCGTCTGTTTCATAATTTTTCTTTTGCAGGTATTGAACAATATGCGAATCTGTTGGATTAGCCACTTTAAGTATCAACTTCGAGGGATCTTTCTGCTCTCCGTTGCCATACATTTGATTACTCCATTTCATAAAATCCTCCGGCACCAGTATGGTGTTAAGACGAGTACTGAAACCTACGATGTGCCCGTTAAAATGATCTTCTTTGCCTTGACCGTTTATTTTAACTCCCAATTCGATCATATTCATCAGGTCTTCACTGATTTTAGGCATATTACGACTTTGTGCAAAACCAAAATTATACAGATTAATATATACCTTAGGTAATATAATAGGTACTGTCTTTGTGCGCGGATCAAAATGCCATTGGCGTTGATCTACATCTACAAAGCCGTTAGGCACACTTTCAAAAAACATTTCGGTAGAGAAATTGAAATCTCCGCCTTTCATGCCGAAGGTGCCTGTGACATCATAATTGTTAGTGGTGAACACACCTGCTTTACCATCCTTGATGAACGGTTGATGCTCAACATCATGAATGTCTGCCGGACTAAATGAATTATTGCCGACAGAACCTAGTACTCCACCGCTTACTTTCTTATTAATAATGATAAAATCTTCTTTTATAAAACTATCTTTGCCATTAAACAAAGGAACAACATCACGATAAAACTGAATACTCAGTAACACAATCATCATGCCGAACAAATTAGCAAAGAAAAAACCGATCAACTGACCAGGGCTAATATGCTGTTGTAATAATTTCCAAACTAACTTCATAATGTAAATACTTTTTCGTAATCCAACTCTATATGCTTGCCGATGGAGGTGCAGATAACTCCTGCGCCCTGCCGTTTCACTTCATCCATCAGCATTTCACCCATGATAAGTGAATTATTTTCGTCAAGGTGCGAAATAGGTTCATCGAGAAAAACAAAGTCGAAAGGTTGGCACAGACTGCGAATAAAAGCTACGCGCTGTTGTTGACCGAACGACAACTTTCCGCATTTCTGTGATAATTTATCTCCGATACCGAACTGCTCGAACATGGCAATAATCTCATCGTGTGTCTTAAAATTAGTAAGATTATTCTTTATTTCGATATTCTCCAATGCCGACAATTCGGAGAAAAGGCGTAATTCCTGAAACAAAATGCTGAATGAATGTTCGCGTGTTTCCACCCAATCGGCAATTGAAAGTTCGCGCGTATCTCTGTCATCAAAGAATATTTTTCCCTTATAATCTGTACGATACCCGTATATATAACTGCAAAGCGACGATTTACCGGTTCCAGAATCGGCTTCAACCAAATAAACGTGCCCTTTCTCAAATATCACCTCCTGTTTCCACACATCACTGTGAATATCTTTACGTTCAAGAAAAACATTAGGCAAAGTCTGCTGTAAATAAATTTTATTCATTTTTTGAATATATTTTTCAGAATATTATCTTGTTTATTTTTCATGTATATATTTAATCTGAACTTATTATTACCTGTATTGTAAGCCTCCACAACATAGCAAGCACCAAGCGTTTTCGTCACTGATTTTCCTATATTGCCTATACCACGCAATAATGTTTGGAAATAACCGTCCGTCAACATCGCTTGTGGATTTATAACTATATATCCTGTGGGACAGCGTTGCATGCCTTCAAGCGTGGATGCAAACAGAGGCGACGGTACGGCAGCGGTTGCAGGATGTTGTGCCTGATCGTCATTAGCCAAATAAAGAAATCCTTTGCCTTGCGTTGCATACACAGTCAGTTTCATTTGTTTATTATCGAACACGTATTCTCCCGGCGCTGACGAAGGACGCATGCTCAACCCTGCGATTTGCATTTGCGAAGTCAAGTTTTTAAATGCTTCATCAAGCTTGGCTTGAGGCATTGAAATATAAATGTCAAGTTTCGGATCAGAATACTGATTAAAGCCTGTGAAAGCCATAGTCACATCACCGTTTATACTGTTGAAGAAATCAGCCACCTTAAACTTTGGATTGTTTTTCAACTTATTCATTTCACCTTTAAACGCGCTTGAGCCTAGCAACAATTGGTAAACCTTATCGCCAGACATATTAACTGTCATTGCTGCCATTACCGTTTGTGGTATGCGATTAAGAAATATTTTATTTATTGCTCTTATTTTCGTTGATTCGCCATCAAGATACTTTTGCAAATCCTTATCGGTAGTAAAATATTCACCGTCAGTAACCACCTTGCCATTCATGAAATTAACATGAGCCAATAATCTCATATTTCGCAAACTTACACTACCGGGAATCCCCATCATCATTGACAGAGTTGATGCCTGCGGAAAAGCATCAAGTGACAGATACATATTCATTTCAGCAGGCGTTTTCTCCAAGTGCTCGAATGCCGGATTTGAAAGTATGCAATCGCCTTTACCTTGTTTCATCAAATCTCTTACACGTACCATGACATTGTCGGGAGCAATGTCGGCAGACGTCACAATCATCAACACGCGTTTGTTGAATGCGCAATAACCAACGCCGTGAAACAACGTCCATTCATAAGAACCGTGGTCTTCAATGTCGTCGCACATGCCATCAGTTATCAATTGCTTAAATGTCTTTTCCAGCTTACCTTTATCGGTAACCTTAAACACAAGTGTAGGTTCATCTTTGTTTACCGAAGCGAACAAATAGGCTTTATCTTTGAGCGACAAACCTGTTGCCGCAGGGTCTTGCACAAGAGCTTTCAAAGCTGGATTATATATCTTGTCGGCCATAGATTTCAGTTCATCAGGCGTCTTATCGGCCAATCCGGAAGTCTTCATTATAGACGGAATATCTACACTGACAACCACGGAAGCATCCGACGGAATAACCTGGGTATAATCCTTACTGCCACCGAAAATCAGGAATATAAGAATGACTATAACCGCCACCGCAACAGGTATGGCCACATACAATTGTTTCTTAGTTATTTTCATGATTTCATATATACTTTTATTGATTTATCAAGTTAATAATGTGCACTGCCACCAAAGCAGCCGTTTCAGTACGTAATCTGGTACGTCCCAAACTTATCGGTTGCCAACCGGCAGCCACTGCCAACTTCACTTCATCTTCGCTGAAATCACCTTCAGGACCAATCATTACAGTAGCCTCTTCTCCGTGTTTTACCACATCGCGCAATAGAGGCTTTTCACCTTCATAACAGTGGGCAATGAATTTTTGACCTTGCCGCGGAGCATTTATAAAGCCCTTGAAATCAGTCATTTCATTAAGCACCGGCAACAAAGCCTTTTGCGATTGTTTCATAGCTGAAACCAAAATTTTGCGGATACGTTCAGTTTTAATAACACGCCTCTCCGAAAAATGGCAATTCAAGAATGTCAGTTCATCAAAGCCTATTTCAGTAGCTTTCTCAGCCAACCATTCATTCCTGTCCATATTTTTTGTGGGAGCCATAGCCAAATGTATTCTTCCATCCCACGGTCGTTGCCAAGCCAAAGTCTCTTTTATACTGATAATACACCTTTTGCCAGCCTTGCCTTCAATCACAGCCTTATAAAAATTGCCGCAACCGTCAGTCAATTCCACATTTTCACCTGCTCCAAGACGAAGCACACACAAAGCATGTTGGCTTTCGTCATCGGGTAAAGCCACATCATTATTACCGTCAATATTATCTTTAGGGATGTAAAAAAGATGCATTGTACTACTTATCGTCCTTAATTTCTTTTATTTTGTCGCGTAACCATGAAGCCGATTCATAATCTTCAACATCCAAAGCCTTTTTTAATTTGCGCTCAAGCACTTGTATGTATTCTTCTCTTGAATATGCTCTCGATTCATATTGGCCACCGGCTTCTTTTTGAGAATAAATTTCATCATTTTCATAATCGCATTCTTCGAGCATTTTATTTTGTTGGTCTAATAGTCTTTCAGCAACAAATATAGGTACATTCGCTCTCAAAGCCACAGCCACAGCATCCGATGTACGTGCATCTTCAACATATTCTTTGTCATCATCAGGAATTCTATAATGTATAAGTGCAAAAAACACGCCTTGTTCTTCGCGATAAACTTCCACTTTGGTTATTTTCAACTTAGCATCCTTTAGCAAATTTACGAGTAGTTCATGAGTAAGAGGCCTTGGTGTAGCCACATCTCTCATAGCCAGCATGATAGCTTGCGCTTCAACACTTCCGATTACAACCAACATCCTACGTCCCTTATAATCGGATTTATCATTTTCTGCAAGTACTAAAGAGAAAGCACTGCTTGTATTGTTAGTTGGCTTCAACGAAACCACATGTACTTCAATTTGATTCATATACCTTTGCCAATTATCATTCTTACGAAGTACAAAGATAGCTCAAAAAAATAATAATATGTACGTAATTAGTATAGATTAAGTGATAAGTAGAAAAAAGAAGGGACTGCGTCATAATTATTGACACTAGTCCCATCCTTCTTATAGATTTAAATACATTTGAATCAAACTATTCAAGACCTGCATCATCAGGCAATTTCTGAACTACGTCCTTGCTTTTGTTCAAAGCAGGATAATTTGTTTGATTGAGAGCAGTTTCCAAATTGAGGAACTTGCCCGGGTCGCCCTGCGGGCGTGAGAGATAGTAAATATCATCACAGACTCTAATTTCGACTTGGGCAGTTCCGCTGCCCAAAATGCCTAACATGCTTGCTGCACGGTAGGATAAGTCGACTATTCTGTCTTTGCCAGAGAAAGGACCGCGGTCGGTTACTTCGACCACTACCTCTTTATCATTAGATAAATTCCGGACTTTTAACAGGGTGCCAAACGGTAATGTGCGATGCGCACACGTCAAGCTGTCTTGATGATATCTATCTCCGTTTGCGGTACGTCTCCCCGAAAGATACTGCGCATAGTATGTTGCTTCGCCCACCTGGCTGAAGTTTTGCGCAAAAGATTTGAAACTCGAGAATAGTACCGACAAAATAAAGATAAATACTACTTTTTTCATCCTATTTATGTCTTACTATTGATTAATAGAATACAAATATATGGATTACAATTGGTTACACCAAATAATAAGTGCTAAAAAAATAAAACTGCCTTTTCGTCTCGCGACGTAAGGGCAGCAGTCAAACTATAAATACAAATACAACTAAACGAAAAATTATTTTTTATTCTGTCTGTTTTTTTAGCATAACCAAATGTAGGTTTTACATTGCAAAGATAAGTGTTTTATTTATTACAGGTATATCTTTTTGGAAAAAATGCGTTAATTAATGATAATTTGTAAATATTTTTCAGATTTTATCCCAAAAAGCCGGCAAAAAGCCCCAAAAACGCAACAAAAATGCATTAGTGTTATTCTTGCGTATGCATTTTTTTCCTTGAGGCGCAGTCGGCACACAATCCTTTCATCACATAATTTACTCCTGTAAGAACGAATCCTTGCGGTATTTCAACAACCGGAACTGGTTCGCCTTTGAAGCAAAACGTCCGGTGACACTCCTCGCAATAAAAATGTGTATGTTGGTCGGCAACCGAACATGTACACTTATTGTCGCACACTCCGTATTTCAACGAACCGCTACCGTCATCAATACAATGTATCAGATGATGAGAAAGAAACAAATTTATAGCTCTTGATATTGAAGATTTATCAACCGTATTATCCAAAAGGTTCTCCAAATCAAGCAACGACACAGCCCGACCGACTTCCATCATTGCCTTCAGCACCAACAAACGTATCGAAGTCGGCTTAATTTGGCGTAACGAAAATTTATCCAAGCACTCATTATCATACATAATTTTCTACTTTTACGACAATTTATTTATCCTCATTGCATTTGCTATGGCTATCAGCGCTACGCCGACATCGGCAAACACAGCTTCCCACAATGTGGCAATTCCCAACACACCCAACAGCATCACCAATACTTTCACCCCAATTATGCCATATATATTTTCATTTATAATATGGCGCGTTCTCCGTCCTATCTTTATTGCCATAGCCACTTTCGAAGGTTTATCATCCTGTATAACCACATCAGCCGTTTCAATGGCCATATCACTCCCAAGTCCGCCCATGGCAACACCTATATTACTTGTTGCAAGCACGGGAGCATCATTCATGCCGTCACCCACAAAGATAGTTCGATTATTGCTCTTTTGTTGCAATTCTTGCATATATTTTACTTTACCTTCCGGCAACAGGTCTCCTATTGCAACTTTTATGCCCAGGCGATTGGCAAAATCGGTGACTATATTTTGTTTGTCACCTGACAAAATATGTATACCTTGTATGTCCAACGATTTCAAATCATTAACCGCCTGTATTGCATCGTCTTTAAGTTCATCGGCCAACAATAGGCAACCGGCGTATTTGCCGTCAACAACACATGCAACTAATGTACCAGACGTGTCAACAAGCGATGAAGGATAATCAACTCCCATCTTTTGCAATAATCTGATATTACCTACTGCAATTTCGTGCTCTATGATACGCCCTTTCAGGCCATAACCTGCAATATCCGTTACATCATTTACCGATTGCAACGAGATGTTTTTCTGCCCTGCCATTAGCACTATCGCTTTGGCTATAGGATGCGTACTCTGATTCTCTAAGGAGGCAGTCCATTGAAGTAGTTGTTCTTCGCTATAACCTACAGCATCTATAGACTGAACATTGAACACACCACGTGTCAACGTCCCGGTTTTATCAAAAACAACCGCATTGATGTGCAGTATAGCATCCAAATAATTGGAGCCTTTAAACAATATACCGTGTTTGGAGGCTGCACCTATTGCTATAAAGTATCCCAACGGAATGCTGACCACCAATGCACAAGGACATGAAACAACCAAGAATGTAAGTGCGCGATATAACCATTTGCTAAACTCAAATGTAAAAGCTGGATTTATCAAACTATATATATAAGGTGTAAGAACAACCAACGCCGCAAGAGAAATAACTACAGGAGTATATATCTTTGCAAATTTGCGAATAAACAGTTCTGTAGGAGCCTTACGTTCTGAAGCATCTTCAACAAGTTCAAGGATGCGAGCCAACATGCTCTTTTCATAAATAGCCGTTACTTCAATTGTCACAGGTTTATCGGTAGCTAAAGTACCGGCATACACCTTTTCTCCTCTATGTACGGCACGCGGTACGGATTCACCCGTCAAAGATGAAGTATAGAAAAAAGCCTCATCGCTTTGCAATATTCCGTCAAGTGATATTCTTTCTCCGGGCTTAACCTCCATAATATCGCCTATAATAACATCCTTCGGAGACACAACCGAATTATTATTCCCATGAAGAATCGTCACCGTTTCAGGACGAGTATCAAGCGTTTTGCTTATATTGTGTTTGGCTTTGTCCACAGCTTTGTCCTGCAAAGTTTCGCCAATAGCATAGAAAAGCATTACGGCAACACCCTCGGGATATTCTCCTATACAAAATGCACCTATTGTTGCAATCGTCATTAGAGTGTACTCACTGAATACTTCATGTCCTTTCATTCCTTTTATAGCTTCGCGCACAACAGGCAAACCGACAGGAAGATATGCTGCCACATACCAAAAGATACTAATACTTGCGAACCACTCTACCGAAGAATTCTGCAAGACAATTCCTGCAAACATTATTATGGACGAGAGTATCAACGGCCAATACCGCGGTTCTTCATCTTCTTCACATTTTTCTGCACAGCACTCACATTGTTTCATAATATATCTTCTTTATTTGTTGCAAAAATATGACAAGAAATATGCAACTTTGTTGCAAACGCAAAAGCCGGAGCTTTAAAAAGAATACTCACATCTGAGGATAGGACATATAGATATATTTTTGCTACCTTTGCAACATAATTACAATATAAAGATGGCAGAGATGTACAAAGAGACGGATAAAATAAGTGATTTAATTAGCGATGACTACCGTTTATTGCAGGTAATGAGCAGATTCGGACTTACTGTCGGTTTCGGTGAAAAGACAGTGAAAGAAGTATGCGAGAAACAAAAAGTAAATTTTAATACTTTTCTGGCAGTAGCCAATTTCACCAAATATGGTGAGAAGGTAGCAAGTGATTGGATAGAAAAAGTGTCTGTAAAATCGCTTACAAACTATCTTAAACTATCCCACTCTTATTATTTGGATTTTATGCTACCAAATATCCGTCGTAAGCTTATTGAAGCTATTGATTGTTCAACACATAATGAAGTGTCTTTTCTTATATTAAAATTCTACGATGAGTATGTGGGCGAAGTTCGTAAACACCTGGAATTGGAAAACACAAAAGTGTTCCCGTACATTGACGAACTGCTTGAAGGGCACGTCGGCAAAGATGCATCAATAGAAATGACACTGCTGCATCAAGAGCCTATCGAGCAAAAACTAAGCGAACTCAAAAACATTATTATAAAATACTATACGCCTATAAACAACAACGGCAATTTACTCAATAACGTACTTTTCGAAATTTTCATTTGTGAAGAAGACCTTTATACGCATTACCGTGTGGAAGAATCACTCTTTTTACCTGCCATGCACTTGCTTGAAGAAGAAAAAACGAATGAAGAACCGGTATCTGACGACAACGACGAAGACGACAACGATATATTAAGCGACCGCGAAAAAGATATTATAATAGGTGTGGTAAAAGGCTTGACAAATAAGGAAATCGCCAATAATCTGTTTATCTCATTAAACACCGTCACCACTCATCGCCGCAATATTGCCCGCAAACTCAACATTCACTCACCGGCCGGGTTGACAATTTATGCCATTGTGAACAACTTAGTTGACATCAGCGAAGTGAAAGGTAATTAAAAAGATTCTATCAAAAGCCATATATTAAGCACTGTAACAAAGGCTGCAATTGCATAAAGGAATGCACTGTTCCAACGTTTGTTGGCATACTTGCCCATAACTTTATGAGATGACGTAAGCCACACTTGCAAGAATACGGTAAACGGCAACTGTATACTCAGCACCATTTGCGAAACAATTAATCCCTTAAAAGGGTCTTTAATAAGAAAAATTATCAATAACGCAACGCACAAAGACAGCATCACACCGACACGCGAATGCAAATCCTTTATATTGTATGATTCGCTGAATATTCCGGCAAATATCGAACCGGCCGCCATACCGCTGGTAACGGTTGACGAAATACCGGCAAACAATAAAGCCACGGCAAATATAACGGCTGCATTATTTCCCAGCAAAGGTTGCAACATGGTTTGAGCCTGTTGCAATTCCTCAACAGGTTTTCCGGAACGAAAAAATGTGGTGGCAGCCAAGATAATCATTGCACTGTTGATAGCCCAACCGACAATCATAGAGAACAATGTATCAAAGAATTCGTAATCCAACGCCTTGCGAATAGTGGCCTCGTCACGTTTATGATATTCACGACTCTGTATGATTTCTGAATGAAGAAACAAATTATGAGGCATCACCACTGCTCCTATCACACTCATCACTACCATAAGACTACCTTTGGGAATAGAAGGCACAACCCATGAATTCACAGCCGTAGGCCAATCAATCTTCACCAAAAACAATTCATATATAAAAGACAGGCCTATGATAGATACGAAACTGATAATGAAACGCTCAATCCGTCTGTACGAATTGGTAAACAGCATGATAATAACAAATACGGTTGCAAGAATAGAACCCCATACCAAAGGTATACCGAACAGCATTTGCAAAGCTATGGCACTACCCAATATTTCAGCCAACGAAGTGGATATACTTGCACATACGGCAGTTGCCAATATCGGTCGATGCACCCATTT
>Ga0069004_10000096_pt1 | contig 10585 bp, 5 predicted proteins | sample WestPond_Cattail_2_FD_62358 | JGI IMG/M metagenome (GOLD analysis project Ga0069004, IMG submission 62358) | Wetland microbial communities from the San Francisco Bay, California, USA, that impact long-term carbon sequestration - WestPond_CattailB_D2 | ecosystem: Environmental > Aquatic > Marine...
ATGAGTTGAAATTTCATTTAGCATCAGATTTTTTTTCATTTAGCATCAAATTCTTCACTTGTACAAAGACTTTTTTTCTCATATAGCAAAATGAACGGGGAACACAATTGTGTTCCCCGTTCATTTAAAACTACAAGGCTGAAACGCCCAAAGCAGCATATTTCAGTTAACATTTATTTTGTTACGCGGAACCAATCGACTTGCATCCACCCGCTATCATTAAGTATTGAATTGGCGCGTGTGCAAAACATACCAACCTTGGCACCTATCCACAGTCCTTCTTTTATACTAAAATCATTTCCTAGCTGAATAAACTTATTGTTATCATAGCTATAATAGAACGTTGCTTTGTTGTCTTTAGTGACTACTGTACGCAGATACAACTCGTTTTGTTTCAGTCGGCATTCGGCATTTATTTTTTCCGTCTTACCCTTATTAGCCCCGATACATTCGGCTTGGCTAAGTACCGGTCCGTCAGGCGTATTCGTCACTGACAATGCAGCATAATCCATGCCCATAATGACCAAACCGGCACGCTCGCCTTTTATCTTTGGATTAGGTTGGAACTTCATTCTCATCGTAACGGTAAATTCATCTGCCGGCATTTTCTGCAACAACAAATTAGGAACATCCCAAAGACTCTTATAATCCTTACATACAGGATATGAATAAAGACGAATATAACCGTCACGCCCGTCGCAATAAATCCAACGCGGATTATAATTGCCTTGCCACTGCCATTGTTTGCCGAGTTCAACTCCACTGAACTCATCGCTCTCCTGAGGTGTGCAAACAGGATAAGTCTTGCCTACATTCGGCTTTCTATATGTAGATACCGGTTGTCCGCAACCGTCGCCATCCTTGTCTTCTCCGATTACAGGCCAATCGTTAACCCATTTCATAGGTTCCAAGTGCAGAATACGCCCTTTATGACCTACGTCCTGAAAATGCAGAAACCAATCTTCACCTGTTTGTGTAGTTACCCACGCTCCCTGATGAGGGCCGTTAACATTGGTTTTTCCCTGACGAAGCACTATCTTTTGCTCATAAGGGCCGTAAACATTTTTTGAACGAAGCACCAATTGCCAACCGGTAGACACACCGCCGGCAGGGGTGAAAATATAATAGTAACCGTTACGCTTATAGAACTTCGGTCCCTCACACGTTTCATTACCTTCATGTCCGTCAAAAACAATACGGCTCGGTGCAATCACCGATGTGCCGTCGGCACTAAGTTCGGCCACACAAATAACACTCTTCAGCCCGGCACGGCTGCCGGCCATAGCATGCACCAGATAAACGCGGCCGTCATCGTCCCACAAAGGAGTGGCGTCTATGAAACCTTTAGTTTTTTCAACAAGTATAGGCTTGCACCACGGTCCGTTCACATCTTTAGCCTTAGTCATGAAAATACCTTGGTCGGGGTCACCCCAATAGATATAATATTCATTATCATGATAACGAATGCTCGGTGCCCACACGCGATTGCCGTGTTGCGGCTTTTCAATTGAATCGGGTGCAATGTCATCAAGTGTATATGGAATGGCGGCCGACACGATAGACCAGTTTACCAAATCTTTTGAATGCAGAATAGGCAGGCCGGGGACACAATTAAAACTGGAGGCGGTCATATAAAAGTCGTCACCTACCCTGATTGCATCAGGATCGGAATAATCGGCATATATTATAGGGTTACGGTACGTCCCATTACCTTTATCGGCAACCCATACCTTTGAAACATAATTTTCTTGCGCCGAGGCGGCAAGAGAAATAAATAAAGACAAGCCTAAAGCTTGGAAAAATTTGCTCATGATATTATTTATTCTATTAATTTTCTTATAAATACGATTAACCGCCGATTATTACTTAAACAGGCAAGCCACACTTACCGGATGTTCAACTTCTTCCTTCCACGCCTTAGCATAGTTGAACCATGCTTCAGGGGTTTTATATCCGAATGTTTCCTTCATTGAAGTGAAGCTTATGTAATATGTAAAACCTTGTGTTCCGGGAGCAGATATTTGATACAGATAACTGTATTTATCATTAATCTCACTCTTGATTATCTTTGCAGGAATAACCGTGGCCAACCCTACCGTCTCCTTATGATATTTAACGGTATCATTTACAGGCCAATCATTACCCCAACCGGCAACCAAACCTTTATGGTCGCTGAATTCCTGCGAAACGCCGACCTTTTGTACACCGGTTGCAAAAACTTCATTGCCCAACGGCTTTCCGAATGACACTTGCACCTGGCAGTCGCGATGGCCGCTGTAAAGGATATAACGCACACGCATGTTCAGTATGGAACCTTGGTATTTCCAGTTGGTGTCGATAATATCCACAACCGTACGAACCGGGCCGTAAGCTACAATCGTTTCAGTTAAATAGTCAACCGGTGTGATATGAGTGGCATTCGTACCGTCCCAACCTTTTAAAGTGCCCAAACCACAACTGCCTTTCACATTCAGCACATCATCGCCGAACCCGTGCGCCAACTGAGCATCGGTGGGATACCATTGTGATTCTTTCAACTCAAAACCCTTATGGAACTTGCCGTAGAGGTCGACCGTCTGTTTCTCGTCAAAATAAATACGATAAGCCGTCAACTCCGATTCAAAGGCCGGTCCGTGATGCATCATTTGACTGTAAACATTGCTTGTACCTGGGATAGTCAGTGACTTTATGAGTATGTTCTTGCCTTTGCTGCCGCGCATCATCATGTCGGCATACACTCCTTGCGGATAAGTTTTGCCGCTCTTTTCGGAAGAAAGCGTAATATCTATATTTTTCTTTGTATTGGCTGGAACATTGAGCACAAACGCCAATTCGTCGTTTATTTGGTCATTGTCAAGATCATCAAGCTGTGACGCTATTTCTTTACCGTCAACCTTCACCGCCGCCGATTGTACGTCAAACGTAGCGCCCAACTTTTTTAGGTTCAACACTACAGGTTCATTTGCCTTCTCTTTGTTCCAATTATTGGTAACGCTGATAATCACATGCTTTGTTGCAGCATACGAACCACTTATACTTATAACAAGAAATAAAAATAATGCGACTAACTTTTTCATATCATTTGTTTTTATATTGCAAATATAAGACATAAAGGTTTTATAGACATGTATTTTTTGGTTATCTGGATAGAAATTTTGACAAAAGTCCCTATATTTGCACATAAACATACAAAATATACCCCTAAAATAGATGGAAACAGCTCTTTATTTACTACCCAACACGTTAGGCGACACACCGATTGAACAAGTGCTGCCGAAGTACAATACCGAAATAATACGCGAAATTAAATATTTTATTGTAGAGAATATTCGTACGGCACGACGATTTTTAAAGAAAGTCGACCATGACATCAATATTGATTCGCTAACTTTTTATACACTTGACGAACATACGCAGCCGAAAGACATCAATGATTACCTTAAGCCGCTTGAAGACGGTTCGTCAATGGGCGTAATATCCGAAGCCGGTTGCCCGATAATCGCCGACCCGGGCGCATTGGTAGTAAACATGGCTCAATACAAAGGGTTGAAAGTGGTTCCGCTTATCGGTCCGTCGTCTATTATCCTGTCTTTAATGGCTTCAGGTTTCAACGGCCAAAACTTCACGTTTCACGGTTATCTGCCTATTGAATCGAAGAAACGCTCCACTGTGCTGCGTGACATGGAGGTACGAGCATACAACGAAAGCCAAACGCAACTATTCATTGAAACGCCGTATCGCAACATTAAATTAATGGAGGACATATTGCGCGTATGCCGTCCGCAAACCCGTTTGTGCATTGCGGCCAACATCACGTGCGAAAATGAATACATACGCACCAAAACCATAAAAGAATGGAAAGGACATTTGCCTGAAATAAACAAATGTCCCACTATATTTTTAATTTACAAAAGCTGACGCAATCAATGGCGCTCGCAAAGGTTGTCCTTGAAGAAGTCTGTTAATCTCGTAAACAAGTACAAGCGCGTATTACCTCCGGAAATACCATGATTACGGTTGTTAAACACTTGTTGATCATATTGCTTGCCAAGCTGAACCAACTGTTCACCATATTCGGCAGTATTCTGGAAATGTACATTATCGTCGGCCAATCCGTGCATAATCAGCAGTTTAGCTTTCAAATTACCGGCACGTGTAAATGCAGATGAGGCCTTGTATCCGTCTCCGTTCTCCTTGGGAGTGCGCATGAAACGCTCACCGTAAATAGAATCGTAATACTTCCAGTCAGTAACCGGAGCTACGGCAACACCGGCTTTGAAAATGCTATTCGGTTCTGTTAAGCTCATCAGCGTGCAATAAGCACCATAACTCCAACCCCATATTCCAATATTATTCTTGTCGACATAAGGCAACGAAGCCATATAATTGGCAACTTCATTTTGATCCTGCGATTCCTTCACGCCCAATTGCAGATAAGTACAGTCGGAGAATGCTTCTCCGCGACCGCCTGTGCCACGTCCGTCGACACAAGCCACAATGAAACCTTGTTGTGCCCAATATTCTTCAAGGCAAGCGCCGCCATATTGCATGCCGATGTCCCAGCTATCCAGCACTTGCTGTGATTTAGGGCCGCTGTATTGATAAAGTATAACAGGGTATTTTTTATTCGCATCAAAGTTTAAAGGCTTAATCATCCAACCGTTCAATGTCTCTCCGTTAGAGTTCACCGTAAAGAATTCTTTTGCAGGCAGGTCTTTTGTAGCCAAAAAGCTTTTCAATTCGGCATTATCCACCAACGTTACGTGCTTCTTCTCATCAACATTCAATGTATATGTCGGGACTTCGTTCAACGACGAATGCACATTGATGAATGACTTGAAATCGGTTGAAAAGATAGCGTCATTGGTTCCGGCGTCCGGCGTAAGGCATATCTTCTTCCCTTTTGCATTCACTTCATACACACCCGAACGGCGCGGATCTCCCTCGTTACTCAAATAATAGAATGAATCAGTCTCGGGATTCCAACCGTAAAACTTTTTCACTTCATAATCGCCGACGGTTACTTTCTTCACAAGCGTTCCACCCAATGTATACCAGTAAAGGTGACTGTAACCGTCACGCTCACTCAAAAAGCTGAAGTTATTATTATAAAACTTAATGTTATCGTATACTTCATCATCAATATAATACTTAGCCTTCTCGTTCAGCACCAAACGTGCAATGCCCGAACGCGGGTTGGTCATATATATATTCAGATTATTTTGAGCACGATTAACAACTATCACAGCCAATTTGGCAGGATCATCGGCAAAATGAATGCGTGGAACATAATCATCATTCTGTAACGGCAACTTCAATGTGCGTATAACATGTGACTTTATATCGAACGAACATACAGATACAATAGAGTTCGGTTCACCTGTTTTAGGATATTTATATGTGTATGTGCCGGGGTAACGGTCATATTGTTCCATTTCAGGTTCTTGCCCTTTATAGAGCGGAAAAGAGAAAGACGGCACGTTTGTTTCGTCAAAACGCGTCCAACAAATCATTGAATTATCCGGACTGAACGTAAGTGCACAATTATATTCGAACTCTTCTTCGTTTACCCAATCGGGCTTACCGTTAAGCACTTTGTTTATTTCGCCGTCAGTTGTTACCTGAGATTCACTGTTGTCATAAAGCAACTTAACCAGGAATATGTTATTGTTGCGTACGAAAGCCACCATATTGCCGTCGGGAGAAAACGCAGGGCATTCTTCCGCTCCGTTTTCAGATAGTTTATCTACCTTAGTACTTGTGTTATATGCTATATAATAATCGGCGGTGAATGAACGACGGTATATTTTCTTTGTATGTACACGTATCAACAACTTGCTGTTGTCCTTTGACATGATATAACCGTCAAATGATTTCTCAGGAAAGTTGCGTGCCTTATCCACATCAAACAGCACACCGACTTCCTTACCGGTTTCGAATGAATATTCCACTACCCGCTTGTTATCATCACTCATACGAGTGTAATATTTGCCGTCGGCCATAGGCACAATTCCGTGTATGCTTTCACCGTTATACTTCCCGGAAACTATTTCGGGCAACGTAATCTCCTTGTCGCTTTGCGCAAACGAACCAATAAAAGCCATACTTAATAATGTTGCAAAAAGAAGTTTTCTCATTTTATTATATTTTTCTTTTATTCAATTTTTCTTTATATTCGGTGGGCGTCATATTGAAATACTGTTTGAAGCACCTGCTAAAGTAGCGCGGATCATTGATTCCTACCATGTATGCAATCTGCGTCATGTTGTAATCGCCCGTATCTATAAGTTTTGCCGCACTCTTCACCCTATAATTCTTAATATATTCTATCGGCGACATGTTGAGCAAGTTCTTCAGTTTTTTAAACAACACCGAACGGCTCACCGCCAATTCATTCACCAAATCATTAACAACCAAATCACCATTATCCAAATTTTCCCCCATCAGTTTGCCCAAATCATTTAAGAACTTACGATCGTTATGCGACATAACCATGCCTTCATACATCGCTTCTTCGCCGTCAAAATTAGACAAATCCATAAAATGTTGTTTATAAAATTCACACAATTTAGTACGGCGCTTCAACATATTTTCAACACGCGCTTTCAAATACACGGTACTGAAAGGCTTTGTTATGTAATCGTCAGCTCCAATCTCCATTCCCTCCAACTTGCTGTCAGTTGCAATTTTAGCCGTCAACAAAATCAATGGGATGTGGCTTGTACGCAAATCGTCACGAATTCGCTTAGTCATTTCCACCCCGTCCATAACAGGCATCATCACATCGCTGATAATAATTTCTGGAATAACCTCACAAGCCATCTCAAAACCTTTTTGCCCGTCTCCGGCTACAAACACTTGATATTGTGAGACAAAAATACTTCGCAGCAAACTCCTCAATTCAAAATTGTCCTCAACAATCAATATCGACGGTTTGGCCTCTTCCTCAGAATCTTCATTTACTTCGGAAGAAACATATTGCTCCTCCATTGAATGGTCTTCTTGAATATCGCTGCTCAAATCGGTCAAGATAAACTCCACATCATCACCGTAATGTTCCTTGCCTTTCAAAAAATGTACGGTGAAGCAACTTCCTTCACCTTCCTTGCTGTCAACGGTAATTGTGGCGTGATGCATGTCAACCAGTTGCTTCACAAATGACAATCCTATACCGGATGAAGGAGAATTAAACAAGCTTTTATCCACAAGCGTCTCAAAACGGTTAAACAACCGGTTGCGTTTACTCTCATCTATGCCTATACCCTGGTCTTTAACAGCCACGGCTACGGTTTTGCCTTCATCGTAAAGCATCACCTTAATACCTTGATCCTGTGGCGTATACTTAAATGCATTTGAGAGCAAATTAAATACAATCTTTTCAACCTTGTCGATGTCAACCCAAAGATGTTGGCCGTCCACATTATTTTCAAATGTATATTCGATGTTATGTTCTTCGGCCAACGTATCAAAATTCTCTTTAATATGTTCAATAAACGGCGCAATGGCAACATCGCTAACACGCATCTTCATCTTATTGTTCTGAATCTTTCGGAAATCAATAATCTGATTTACCAATCGCAACATACGATCTACGTTCTTCTTGACCAACAACAATTGCCCTCTAATATGTGCATTGAGGTCTTTTTCATCATGCAAAATCATTTCAACAGGTCCTGAAATCAATGTTAGCGGAGTACGCAATTCATGCGATATATCTGTGAAGAAGCGCAACTTTATATCCGAAATACGCTGTTCAACAGATACTTCGTTTTTCAGTTTATAAAAAGTAAACAACACGTAAGTAACCGACAGAATAATGATTAAGATAATCATTAAATAAAGGATATAAGCCCAGGGCGTTTCCCAGAATGAAGGTAGCACGGTAATGTCCAATCTGCGTATATTATTAGTCCACACGCCATCGCTATTGGTTGATTTCACCATAAACACATAGTGACCTTTAGGCAAATTGGTATATGTGGCCTGGCGTTGTTTATCCACATAATTCCATTCATCATCAAACCCTTCCAGCTTATATGCATATTTTATATTTGATGCGTCACGGTAATCCAATGCGGCAAAGCGAATAGTTATAGTGTTTTTGTTGTGCTTTAATTTCAGTTGCCTCAAATATTCCACATCCTTCGTCAAAATGGAATCTTTATTATTCTCCAAAGGACTTACGGGTTTGTTGTTTATTTGTAAGTCACTTAAGTAAATATAAGGAGCATAGCTGCTCTTTAGGGTTTTGGCAGGATCGAAATAGAATATTCCGCAATTAGTACCGAATGCCATTGCCCCACTCTGCAATCGCACGGATGTAGCTTCATTAAATTGTGCCCTGCATGGGAACGTATGGTCGGTATAGTTTTCAAATTGCAAAGTCTTAGGGTCAAAACGACTGATGCCGCTTTCGGAACTTATCCATAAATAACCTCGTTTGTCTTCTTGAATTGACAACAATACATCCGACAGCAATCCATCCTTAACGGTATAGCATTTAAAGGCAGCCTTCCCGGCATCGGCCGATATTAGTTTGTTCAACCCTCCGCCAAAAGTCGCCAAGTATGTGCCATACTTGCGATTTGAATATATCCAATGAACGTCATTATTGCCAAGAGCCGTATTATCACCTGCCCTGTTGCGATAATATGCGAAATGTATATCGTCAGGCCGCTTAAAATTGTCATTAAATACAACCATACCGGCAGTTGTTGCCACACAAATATGATGCTGATAGTCAGACGTGATATATCTAACCTTAAAACAACGGTTTTGAGGATAATTTTTAAGATTATTGCTATGATTTATAAACCGTACCATACCTCCGCCGTATTGCTCAATATAATTGATGCCGCCTCCATAAGTAGCTGCCCATAAACGATGAAAGCGGTCTTCATAAACACAATACACTTTATCGTCACTCAGGCTATAAATGTCATTGTCGTTATGTTTATATCTCGTCAATATATAACGGTTGCCGTCCTTTCGGGCTTTAATCAGGCCTTCACCTTTAGTTGCAATCCACATCACGCCATTGTGATCCTGAGTAATAAAGTAAGCTGCTCCTTCAACCTTTTTCCCCGTATTCGATATTGTACCGCTTGCAGTTAAATATCCCAGCTTTTTCATTTCGCGATTATAGAGATAAACAGTGCCGTCTTTCGTTCCTGCCCACAAAGTGCCGTTTCTGTCCTGATAAAGGGCACGCGTGTCATTACTTATAGATTCTCCTGCAACATTCCCGGGCGAAATAATTTGGAACTGGCTTTTTGAAAAAGTAATTTTCTCCAATCCTTTTGAATAGGTACAAAGCCACAAGTTACCCTGCCTGTCACTCATAATCGAATGTATCATGCTTGAAAACCGATAATCTGGCGAACCTACTCCATCATAAAACGGAACTAACTTATCCGCTTTACGGTCATAATACGAGAAACCTCCGCCTTTGGGCTGTATCCAAAGATAGCCGTTGACATCCTCATGTGCATGGAAATACGGGTTATACAAATGCGATGAATAGTTCAGTTCCACAGGTACAAGTTCCTGCTTGATGCGATGGTTGAACGGATTAAAATGTGTCACTCCTTCTGCATTGCCTAAATCAAGCCATATCTCCTTATGGCTATCGACATATATATGCGAAATCTTATTTGAGGGCAAAGATGCATCAGCAAACATATTATAATGGGATGCAGAGTGATAATGAAGTGAGAAAATAAAAAAACCGTCGTCTTTAGTACCTAATACCATCTCATCATCTTGTATCAATTTAATAATGGTAATATCCGACGCAGTAGGCAGTTGTTGCAGGCTGAAATGTCCGCTTTGCATATTATAAATCCACAATCTTCCGCATTTGGAAGTGAATATCAGATTATTACCTATTTCAAGTACGGCATAAAAGGGTTGTTTCTGCGCAACAGATTTTCCGACAAGAAACATAGTCGGCTTCACTTTGCCCTTGCGAATAAGCCCGAGTCCGTTATCTGTAAGTATCCATTCGTCCCCTACTTTATCAAGATAAACGCCCGACACCTTATTCGTAGATAACAGCCCTGAACGCTTTGAATACCATTGCGTTGACACTGAAAAACCGTTATGCGGATCAGTCACAGCCCTGACGGCTCCGTTATTAGCTGTCAACAGCCACATATCGCCATTGCTCAACGGCAGCATGTGGATAATATGTAAATCAGCTGCCGGTCTATCCTGAGGTACATGTATGAATGCCTCTTTTTCAGGATCAAGCCTGTGCACTTTGTCGTCGTATGATACAGCCCATATAAAGCCGTATTTATCCTGTGCAAGAAAGTCTACACGGTTATTAGTCAAACTTATTAAATCACCTTGGCGTGCTTTAAAGGTTTGGAATTCATATCCGTCAAACCTGTTTATGCCATCCCAGGTGGCAAACCACATTATGCCTCTTTTATCTTGCAACATATCCATAACAATATCCTGCGACAAACCGTTCTCTGATGAATAATGCGTAAACGTGCATTTCATCATTTGAGCCTGGGCAGAAATAAATATGCTCAAGAATAAATATGTCGAAAGCAACAGCTTTCTCATATTGGCTATT
>Ga0069004_10000098_pt1 | contig 10564 bp, 13 predicted proteins | sample WestPond_Cattail_2_FD_62358 | JGI IMG/M metagenome (GOLD analysis project Ga0069004, IMG submission 62358) | Wetland microbial communities from the San Francisco Bay, California, USA, that impact long-term carbon sequestration - WestPond_CattailB_D2 | ecosystem: Environmental > Aquatic > Marine...
ACGCCACTCTGCGACAAAAGAGCGCAAATTTGCTATTCTTGTTCGCTTCCCAACTCCGGGGTGTCAGTATTACCCGGTGCCATATTACACATCCATTTTTAGGGGCGATTGGTATATGATTAAACGCCTTATAGGTGCAGGTAAAAAGGCTATGTTGAAGAATCCGGCACATATCAAATATCAGGTTGAAATACATCGTGACTATTGGGCTAATTTACTTAAAGAGGAACGCATAACCGACCCTCAAAAACAATTGGAACGTATCAAAAAGGAGAAAGACAATATCAAGAAATTCCTATCAGGAATAGAAAACAGTGACAAACTTTGGATATCCGGATATTATATAAATCCTGACGGGCATGAAGTCCGGATGGTTCGTATCAATGTAATCGATACGACAAAAAACGGTGGTGAATACAGCTCGGATATTGAGGAGGCAAGCAATATGACATGTTATGCCGATAACATACATCCTAACTTGGTGGGAGCAACGCCCGGCAAGTCGCAATCCAATAACAGCGGTTCTGATAAACGCGAGCTGTTTACGTTGAAGCAATCGCTTGAAATAGCATTCCATGACCTTATGGCCATGCCTCACAATGTGGTTATCCATTATAACGGTTGGAATGATAGAGTTTATCCTGATGTTCCGATTATACTTTTAACGACATTGGATGAGAATACCGATGCCAAGAAGGTAAGTAATAAGTCGAGTAAAAAAACTGATGCAAATGATAACAATTGATATAAACCAAGAGAAATTCGAAAAATATGTTTCGGCTGCTACCGATGCAGAACCGACAATTTTTGATATGTTAGGCGATTACATTACTGTAGCAACAAATGATTTTGTAAATGATGTATTAGGTGCTGATATCCAAAATACGGATTTGGAAGATAAAGTAACGGAGGAACTGGAGCGAGGTATTTGTTTGTGCGCTTTTGCTTCGGCCATTCCGGAGCTTGACCTTGTACTGACCGATAACGGCTTCGGCGTGGTAAGCAATAGTAATGTTGCTCCGGCATCTGCCGATAGGGTTGATAAACTACGAGTACAAGTAATCAGATTAGGTGATGAGAGTATAGACCGTCTGATAGACGGCTTATGCGGCAATGCAAAATGGTACTGTTCGGCTAATGCTCGATTATTGGTATCATCCGTTTATTACAAGTCCGATATACTTCGTAAATATGGAGGTGTGCCTGACGCGACGCGTGCAGATTTGCGTAAAATGCGTCCTGTTATTTCGGCAGCTGAATCACAAATAATACGCCATATATCACGTATCCAGTTCAAACGCATTTGTGAAGGTATCAGAATGAACAACCTGACAAATGAAGAGAACACATTGCTGTATATGATTCGTAAAGCTGTCGGCTTTATCATGAACAAAGATGTTTTGTCTTCAGATACGGTCATTGCGGACATTGAGAATTATTTGGAAGGCAACATCGATTCTTTTTCGGAATATAAGACCAGCGATGCTTATCAAGTCAAACATTTTGAAACTTATGCAAACGATAAAGACGATACCACCTACTTTTTCTGATAAGAGCCTGAATTTCATCGTTCCGGACAGATGGGATAAATTGACGCAACAGCAGCTTCGATATGTGTATTATGCCATGCTCAATTATGACAATGAGAGTGCCAAAGTATATATTCTTGTACGTTTGCTCAACATAAAAGTTTATATGTCTTATGCTGAAGGATGGATATGCGGTACCAAATTGGCTGACGGCCGATTTATTCGTTTCCGTTTGCCTACATGGCGCATACAGTCATTTAAAGAGACTATCGGATTTATTGACAGTATTTCGGATGAACCGGTACACCTTGAGCATATTGGCAAATGTAATGCTGTAGATTCACGATTACAGGGAGTGACATTCTATGATTATCTACAACTTGAAAATTATTTTCAAGGCTTCCTGGTTGACAAACTGGACGAACAATTACTCTCCATGGTGCAACTGCTTTATTGTGATAAAGCCGGCAACCACCCTGACAGTATACATGCTTCACAGGTTGAATTGTTGAGCGTGTTCAAATGGTACGAAGCCGTTAAATCACTATTTTCTAAATGTTTCCCATCGTTTTTCCGTCCGTGTAATGACGAGTGCGGAAACGAGCGGCCTAACATGTTAAGTATCATGAACTCTGAGATTAGAGCTTTAACCGGAGGAGATATAACCAAAGAAGATGAAGTATTTAACAAGGATTGTTGGCGTGCTCTCACTGAATTGAATGAGAAAGCCCGCGAAACAAAAGAATTTGAAGATAAATATGGACAACATTAATCTATTCGATGCACATGCTTATTTCAAGGGGCTGTGCGCAAAGAACAAATTGGCTGTGGCTAATAACTTTTATCCATGTAGTTGTAGCGGCATAGATACGCTTGAAGATGTGGTAACAAATATTCGTACGAAGTCGGCGTTTTGTTGCGTCGATGACACTAATGATGCAGTGGTTGAGCAGATAAACGGCGGTTATTTCAACCATCGTGTTTTTACTGTTTTTCTCTTGAAGCGATGCAAGCTTAACGACATGGAGTCAAGGCAAAAATCTTTGGATATTTGCCGACAATTGTTCCGGCAGTTTCATTCAAGGATGATAATTGATAAAAACGGATTGAATGATGAACTTATTTATTTGAATACCGACCGCATACCAAGTCGTGAGATAGGTAAGTATTTCATGAACGGATGTACAGGCCTGTACTTCATGGTGGATATTCAGGAACCTACAGAATTAATATATAATAAAGATGAGTGGAATAGGTAAAGCGCGTCGTGACGATGCATTAAAAGAACTTGGTAGCAGCTCAAGTGAATGGGGAAACTCCACTCCGGAGCAACGGCGCAAGTATATGCAGGAATGGACTGATATGATGGTTACTATCTGGCGTGAGAAAATTAAAATGTTTGATATTGTAGACACCGGAGCTTTGTTACGAAGTGTTGAAGGGTATGCCATAGCAGACAGCAGCATAGAAACATTTACGATAAAGCATAAATTTATGGAGTATGGCGTTTTTCAGGAAATCGGCGTCGGGAACGGATATAAACATGACAATGGAGGATATTTATGGTTTCGTGATACATTATCTTATGGTGATACATCTCGAAAGAAAAAACAAAAATCCGGTAAGGTTACGGAAGGTTGGCATCGAGGTGAGCGCCCGTGGTTCTCAAAGAAGTATTATGCTTCGGTCATGGTGATGAAAGAAGAGATGGCTCAAATGTACGGTGAAGCCTTTGCAGGTATATTAAGCAATGCCTTTCATGATTTGAACAGGTCTTTAAAATAACCTGTCTTTTTATGCAAAAGCGTATACTTTTAATTTTGTATACAAATAAAATATAACACAAAATAAAACACGACATTATGAAACAATTTGATGTATTATTTATCGCCCTGTTCATATTAGTGGGCTTTTTATTAACGCCGTTAATTTTTGCAACTTTGGACTTTTGGTCCGGAATACAGAAAGCGAAACAACGAGGCGAGAAAATCACTTCCGACGGCTGGACGCGTACGGTGTCAAAACTGGCAAGGTATTATAACATGCTGTTTGCCTTTGTTATGATTGATGCGATGCAGATAACCGGAGTATGGTTTCTTGACACTTATTACGGATATCACATGCCAATATTCCCATGGTTAACTATGCTCGGGGCTTTTATCGTTGCAGCAATCGAAATCAAAAGTATTTTTGAAAAGGCTGAAGACAAAGTGAAGAAACAAATAACCGATGTAAGCATACTTGCTGAAACGATAGCAAAGAACATTTCTTCTCCTTCAGATATAGCGCAAGCCGTTGTCAATTACATGAACAATAACAATTCGGAATCAAATAAAGATGAAAGCAAGTCAACTACTAATCAATAAAATCAAGGAGCTTGAAGGCGTAAAACTTTCAGCTTATAAATGTCCGGCCGGTATTCCCACTATCGGCGTAGGGCACACTAAAGGCGTTAAGATGGGGCAAATGATTACAATGCAGCAAGCAGATAGTTTGCTTAAGGGTGATCTTTTACCGGTAGAGACTTTTTTAAATGGATTGAAGATACCTTTTACGCAAGGTCAATTTGATGCGCTGTGTGATTTTGCTTTTAATTTGGGTATCGGTGCATTAGATAAAAGTACACTATTAAGAAAAGCCCGGATAAATATAAATGATAAAACCATACCGGATGAGTTTGTCAAGTGGGTACATGCAGGTGGTAAGGTATTACAGGGATTGGTTAAACGCAGAAATTGGGAAGCAATGAAATGGCAGGAAAGTATTTAATTAAAAGATAAAATGAGATGGAAGATTATCAAAAAAGATTATTAGCGGAACGTGATACTTTAGGCACAAACGCTACAAAACTTGAGAAGTTCATTTTCGAAAATCCGATTTATGACAAACTGGATAAAAATATGCAGAAACTTGCATGCCAGCAATTAGCCTTTATGGAAGGATATTATCGTATTCTCAATGAGCGCATCAAATTAGAAGGTATTTAATATTAAATCAATTTATAAAAACGATTTAGACATGGGACATAACATTATAATAGTCGCGGTTACAATGGCCGCTACACTTTTAATAAGCTGCAAAAGCAAAGAAGCAGTTACAAAAGAGACAACCGTCACTAATAAAGAACAACAGACAGCAACAAAGGATAGTATAACGCATTCAAGTGTTATTGTGAAGTCTGATACTACTTACAGCAATGAAGTAACCACTATCCATAAAGTAGTCTATGATACTAGTAAAAAAGATTGTGCTGGGCATTATCCAATATTATCGGTAACCGACGTTAACACAACAAAGAATTCCGGTTCAAGGGGTAAAATAGAGCAAACCTCAAATACCACTAAAGTACAAATATCAAAGCAAGCTAAAAAGCAAAAAACAGTAGATAAAAAGAAAGATACTCAAAAGGTTACATCTCAAGTAAAAGAAATGAACCATCTGGTAAAAAACATTGTACTTTTGATTTTATGTGTCGGTGTTAGTATTATTCTTATAAAAAATCGAAAAGAACTATTCAATATTATAAATAAATTTATATTAATATTCAAGGAATGATAGTTTATGTTTATATGCTTAGAAATAGACTCTTACTTTATAAATTAGCATATTAAATTTCTAATATGTATATTTGTAAATTAATGGTTAAAATATAATTAGTTATGACTATATTCCAAGAAATTTTAGATAAAATAGAAAAAGAACGAGGACTCTATAATGATTTAAGAAATATACTGGTAGATAAGTATCATTATGAAACGAATGATTGTAGAACAGGAATCTTAGAGCAAATTAATCGTTTATTGATATATCATAATATAAATCTAGTGCATTTTATAAGGTGCATCGTTTCTGAAAACTATATTCCAGATTTGTTTAAAACTTCTTCATCAGATTCTATTGAAATTAGACGTGATTATTATGTCAGAAATAAACATTCCTTGTTTATATTTTTACAGAGTGTAATAGAGGCATATTTTGGAGATTTATATTCATATCTTAATCTTGGTAATTTAAAGGGGTTTGATAAAATACTTAAATCAGTTTTTGAAACCTTAAATATTTCCATAGAGTCTAATTCCTATAAATCAATAAAAATTTTAAATTTGATAAGAAATACTCTTCATAATAATGGAATTTATGATATGCCAAATAAAATCGAGATAGAATATCATGACAAGAAATGTTGTTTTATAACAGGAGAACCTCATCATTTTGCTTCATACGATATGTTATATTTGATATTAGAAGATTTTAGACAATTTACTAGTTTAATAGCCGAAAAGACAAAAGATGATAAACTAATTAAATGTAAAATTTCTGATTTTACACATAAAAAAGAGTAAAATATCATTGATAACTTGCTAATAATTCACAATTATTTGTTGAATAACTATAAAATGCATTAATCATATTCCTTATTGTGCATGTTAATGTTTGTAAGATATAAGAAAATAGAAGTCAATTTATTTTGTATCTTTGTTGAAAAAAGGAAGTTATGGTTGATGCAATTTGTAACCAAATAGAATATTATATAGGGATTATACCAAAATCTTCTCGTAAAAAATATGGTCAATTTTTTACGAATAAGTCTACTGCGCAGTATATGGCGAGCTTATTTGTCATACAGAATGATAAACCGATATTACGAATATTAGATGCCGGCGCTGGTTCTGGCATATTATCTATAGCCTTATTAGAAAGAATAAGTTTTGGGTCGTTTGAAGGAAAGATACATTTGACATGTTATGAAAACGATAAAAACATATTACCATTATTGAAAAAAAATCTATGTATGGCTCAAAGAGAGCTAGATCTGGATTTTGACTTTGAAATAATAGAAGATAATTATATTCTCTATCAAAGTTTTGAGTTCAATTATAACTGCAATAATGAGAATTTGAAATATGATATAGTTATTGGTAATCCTCCATATTTGAAAATTTCTAAAGATGCACCCGAAGCTAAAGCCATGTCTGCCGTATGTTACGGGGCACCTAATATGTATTTTCTTTTTATGTCTATGGGTATTTATAATTTAAAAGAGGAAGGTGAATTAGTATATATTGTTCCTCGTTCATGGACTTCCGGAGCATACTTTAAAAGATTCAGGGAATATTTATTAAGCGAGTGCAGAATACAACAGATCCATTTATTTGTTAGTAGAAATAAAGTTTTTGATAAAGAAGATGTATTACAGGAGACTATTATAATCAAACTAAAAAAAACAAGAAATAACCAAGATACCGTCAAAATATCATCATCCAATTCAAGCAAAGATTTTCATAATATCATTACAAAGGACCTTTCTTATGATTTAGTGGTATCAGGGGTAAATCATTACATACATCTTATTACGGACGAAAAAGAATCTTCTTCTTTGTCTATCATAAATAAATTGCCTTATACATTACCTCAATTAGGATTGTATATGAGGACGGGTATTATTGTAGATTTTCGAAGTCGGGAATTACTTCGTAGTGAAGAATGCTCAAATTCTGTTCCGTTGTTTTATTCTCAACACATACAACAAGGAATGGTTAAATTCCCAATCGGCAAAGATAATGAATATATAGTAACCGATCGAGCTGGATTTTTACAAAAGAATAGCAACTATCTTTTTGTTAAAAGATTCACGGCTAAGGAAGAACCGCGAAGATTGCAATGTGGCATTTATCTTTCTAAAAATTATCCTCAGTATAAGTATATTAGTACGCAAAATAAAATCAATTTTATAGAAGGTGATTCCCCTTTGTCAGAAGAAATAATTTATGGCTTATATGTGATGTTTAATTCTACAATTTATGATCTTTATTATCGCGTTTTAAATGGTTCAACGCAAGTCAATTCAACAGAAATAAATACGCTACCTGTACCTTCGTTAGATGACATTGCATCAATGGGAAGAAATTTAATTAAAAGCAATAAGCTTACAGAAAGTAAATGTAACGAGATAATTAATACATATATCCATGAATAAAATAGAACGAATACGTCAATTGTTAGAAACATTAGGTATGCCGAAAGCACAACAATCTGATTTGTGCTGTTACGTGATATTAGCGATGGCGGAAGTGTCTCCGGATAAAGAATGGTCAAAAGCAACGAATAAATGGATAAGAATTCATGACATCATAACATTTATCGGACAAAAATATGGAGTCGTTTATGCTGAAAATAGCAGAGAAACATTTAGAAAACAAGCAATACATCATTTCCGTACTGCAGCATTTATAGAGGATAATGGTAAAGCTACTAATAGTCCCAATTATAGATATAGGTTGACGAATGAAATGTTAGTTGTAATATGTTCTATAGATTCGGATGAATCATCAATAGATAAATTTTTAGCAAGTCATGAAAGATTGAAAGATATTTATGCTTCAAAAAAGAAAATGGAGAAAATGCCTGTTAAGATAAATGATAAAGAGTTTACATTTTCTCCTGGTAAACATAATAAATTGCAAAAGGCTATCATAGAAGAATTTGCTCCACGATTTGCCCCTAGTTCTGAATGCTTATACGTTGGTGACACCATTCAAAAAGATTTGGTTAAGAATGAAGCAAAACTAAAAGAAATTGGTTTTGAAATAACCTTACATGATAAAATGCCTGACGTCGTTTTATATGTTAAGGATAAGAATTGGTTATTCTTTATTGAGGCAGTCACATCTGTAGGACCATTGAGTCCTCAGAGAATAATAGAAATAAATGAAATGACAAAAAATGTCAAGTCAGGTAAGATATTTGTTACTGCATTCCCAGACTTTAAAACTTATAAATCGTTTTCTGATTCTTTGGCATGGGAGACTGAAGTGTGGATTGCCGAAATGCCTGATCACATGATACATCTCAATGGTGATAAATTTATAGGACCACGCTGACAAAACGCAGGAATATTATTTGCTTATATCATGTTAAAATGAATGGGAATGTAGATAAAATTGTTCAGAAAATAAAAGAATACAATGAAGGGCTATTTAAGGATAAGAGTCTATTAGATGATATTGTGAAAAATTATATGTCATTAAATATAAAACAAAAAGAATCCATTGAGTATAATATGTATACTACATATAGAGGAAATTTTGATGTTTTATTGTGTTCAAGTCAATATCATGAATCTTTGAAATGGCTACGAAAGGTTATGAATCATGTTCGTTACCAAAATGAATTAACAGATAATAAGTTCCATATCATAACAAAAGCAATTAAAGTATTTCTAATTGAATATCTTGAAACTGGCAATAAAACATATTTAGATAAAGTAAATCAAGAATATAGCTATTTGGATGTATATGATAATACCTTAAAAGATGATGAGGTCTATAAAGAAATAACTCCAATGATTGAATCTATTAAAAATAGCACTATATGTACAGATGTTTCACTCGTTTTACCTTTAGTATTGTGTGAACCACAAAATAAGATTAATGTCCAATTTGATGATGTTGTAGCAGAAGTATGTTATTCGTATCATAAAATAGATAATGAGTTTATAAAATCAAATGGTTTTGTTGAAAAGGAATTTGATAAGGAAGCTAGTTCCGGATACACAAAATGGAATATTAAATTCCATAATTATTATTCTGATACAATAAAAGTATATATTGGTTCTCCTGATATATTATATATAGATTATTTAATTTGTAAATGTGTTAATACCGTAATTAATCAGTATCGAATAAATAATGATTGCTATTGGGTAAAGAACATTTATCCGAATATGTTATTATTTAAATCAATAAAATATAAGGCTGGAGAAACGGTATTTAGGAATATACCAGTTCAAAATTCCGGTACATATAAAATATTTTATACTCAGGAGAAAGTTGAATATAACGATATAGTTAAAAATGATATTCCACTTTATAAATTATTATTATTAAATTCGAAAAGTTTTTGGCTTAGTGGTAACTTCAGAGAAAGTGTATTGTCATTAAATACTGCATTAGAGAACTATATATATGGCATTATATGTCCATATATTGTTGAGCAATCGAAAGGCATTTTATCTTTGGACTTTTATCGTTGCAATATTCCTCAATATGAAAGTTCTAATTTAAAAAACTATATGAGTAAGGAAAATTTTACAAAAGCGGTTAAGGTTGGTGTTATAAAGTCTCAGGATTTGTCTATATATGAAATTATCAAAATACTTTATAAATATTCCTCTAATATATCAAAAAAAATAGAGATAAAACGATTCAAAAAATTAATTTCTTCAATTAGAATGAATAGGAATGATTTTATACATGGCAATTTAGAAGAAATCAAGACATCGTATGTTGATGTTTATCAACAAATAAAAGATTTTGAAAGTTTGGCAAAGATTATGACGCAAGTAAAAAAAGATGATTTTATTAAAAACAAAGATCAATGAAAAAAAGTGCTTGTTTGTTAATAATAATTGAATTTTTATTTGGTTTTATTTTAAATTCATGCATAAGAGGTGACGATACCCCTAATTCCTCAGGAGAAAATACAGGTAAAATAAGTCCGACTACCTATACAATTTATTATAATGAAGACAGCGCATTTCAAGCACATTATAAAAAATGGAAAAGCGACATAATAATTCATGAGTATAGCGGAGGTAAAGTGGAACCGCGTGAAAATAAAATAGACAGTTGTCATAATGGCATAAAAATAGTGTGTACAGCGAACTCGATTACAGATTATATTACTATTCACATTAATAGAACGATTATTAAAAGTAGTATGACAGAAATATTATCACCGTGGTTCGATGATCCGAAAATAATTCTCAAAAGAGGAAAAAATAATGAGATAAGGATTAATGGTGATACGATAGTTGGATATAAGAATATAATATATTTACTTTAAAATCGAATTGTTATGAATAAAGATTTAGGTACCGATGATCAAATAAAAGACTTAATAGAACAAATAAAAAAAGAGCCAAATAATTATGATCTCTATTATCAAAGAGGTAATTTATATTATTCTCAGCAGAGATATGATGAAGCAATAAAAGATTATACCAAGGCAATAGATATTGATCCCGTTAACGCAAA
>Ga0069004_10000101_pt1 | contig 10310 bp, 7 predicted proteins | sample WestPond_Cattail_2_FD_62358 | JGI IMG/M metagenome (GOLD analysis project Ga0069004, IMG submission 62358) | Wetland microbial communities from the San Francisco Bay, California, USA, that impact long-term carbon sequestration - WestPond_CattailB_D2 | ecosystem: Environmental > Aquatic > Marine...
GTTCGAATCTCGCAGCTTCCGCTAGCGCAAAGCCTTTGTTAATCGAGGTTTTGCGCTTTTCGTCAAAATGACTGGGACAAATTTAGGACAAAAAAATTTCAAAAATTATTGACTTATACGTTTTCGGTTCGCCAAAAACGTAAAAAAAATGTTTCTTAGAAAAAGAAAAGGTTCATCAAAATTTGATATAATTCAATACACACTTCCACAACTTCATACAGGTAAAAATTGGTACGTTGACTTCTTATGTTACGATCCACTTAGCGGTAAAATGCGCCGAAAAAAATACATGTTAAATATAATTCATAAAATTAGCGACCGCAAAAGAAGAGCATGTGAAATCATAACATCCGTAACTGCACAACTAGAAAAAGGATGGAATCCATGGGCAGACTATAACACAAATAAGCAGTATTATGCATTTGAAAAAATAATAGATTTATATCTGAAATATGTCGAAAAAATGGCAACATCAAATACATATAAGGGAAATACATTCAGAGATTATAATTCAAGAATGAAAATGCTTATTGAATACAATCAATCACGTCCAACACCTATCATCTATGCTTTTCAATTTAATAATATGTTTGTCGGAGAATTCCTTGATTATTTGCTGCTTGAACGTGATGTGTCAGCAAGAACAAGAAACAACTATAGAGGGTGGCTTACCGGCTTTGCTAATTGGATGATGCAAAAAGGGTTCATTCAGGATAATCCTGTGGAATCTTTTAAACACATGACAGAAAAACAAAAATTCCGTTCGGCTATTTCTGTCACTGATCTTAATCTATTACAATCTTATTTGAAAGAAAATGACAAACATTTTTTATTGGCTTGTCGAATGGAATACTATACGTTTATTCGTCCAGGTGAATTATCCAATATCAAAATCAAAGATTTATTTCTTAAAAAACAGCAAGTATTCATTACATCTACCATTAGCAAAAATAGACATGATGGAATGGTAGGACTTAATGATGAGTTGATTAAACTAATGATCGATCTTGATGTCTTTTCTTATCCAAGTGATTATTACCTTTTTGGAATTAATTTCAAGCCTTCAGAAAAAAAGGCCGATTCAAGTATCTTCAGACACAGATTTCAAAAAATAAGTAAAGCTTTAAAATTCCCTACTAACTACCAATTTTATTCACTCAAGGATTCCGGCATAAGAGATTTGGCCAACGCGGAAGGTATAGTTGTTGCCCGCGATCAAGCGCGACACTCCGACATATCAACCACAAATAGATACTTAAAAGGTGATGCAATGACCGTACACGAAGAAACTAAGCATTTTGAGGGTAATCTATGAAGCTCAGGCTTCATAGAAATACCCTGTTTTCTCTTTATCTATGCCTTTGTCGGTAATTTTATACTCTATCTTCTCACAGATATACGGCTTATTATTAATCACATACCGTTTCATCGGGTCAAACATTTTATCAGAAATAATTTTATAGACTATTTCCGATTTGGTATTTATATTATTCAACTTGCCATATACCAACGAATACATATTAGGTCTGCTGGATATCTTGTTTAATTCATAAGAAAAACCTCTGTGTACTTCACCGTTAACCAGGTCGTTAGTAAGAACGAACGGCCATGGAAATAACCTATCCTTTTCAGGTACACTATCGCATTTTATTGGTTGTAATGCTCCGTCATTCAATGCAACCTCAAGCGTGTCATTAGAATTTTTGCTTGTTATGTTTTCAATCTCTTCTTGTAATGTTCCTATTTTGCTGTATGCAGCTGTTGTTGGTGCTAAATATACAACATCGAAACTAGTACTTTTACCCGTATAACTATTATACTGATAATAACCTTTTCCTCTTTCCATAGAGCACGGTACGATTTTAATTTCAATATCACTACTATCACTGTCCGAATTACGTATTAATCTACGGTATTGATTACATTCAACCAACGAATGTATTTTATTTGTCAAGTTGTCGTAATATTGTATGCCGTCCGCTTCATAAAGATGTTTCCCTTTATCATCATCAGACAAAGAGTTATAATATGTAGATAATTCGTCATACGTTGATTTTGTCACTTTGTTGAATTCTTTCAATAAGTCTTCATCAATTTGCATATATTTATCCACTGAATTGAACGTATATTTTATATTACTGTCCGTGATATCCTTTGTTTCATCGGTATCGCTCGAAACAGAGTACTCATCCTCTATATTATCAAGATAAACATTATTATTTTCCTTATAATAGCTATCACGATTAATTATTTCAGCCGTCTTTGTCGTATCATTCAACCGAAAGACAACGCCGAAATGTCTTTCTATTTGTGTCATAAATTCGCTAACTGTCCAATGTGGCAGTACTTCTGCCCAATCAGAAATAGACTTATTATTAGCTATAAATTCATTTGCCAAAACCGTTGATTCAATGTCGTTACGTGTAACGGTATATCCCATAACATCCAATATCTTACGTATAATAAAACACATATACGGCTGTGGCGCAATATTTTGTAACCATGCTGGTACAGTTCTATTGCTTCTTAACCAATTTGACACTAATAATTCTACCCTGTACTCTCCTTTCTCACTACCTATGCAGTCATAAATACACAAATTATTATATACACTGTCTGAGTCCGTTCCTTTTACTGGCATAAAAATATAATCTGTCACACCATACTTTCCTGTCAAGAAAATATAATTCTTCCAGTTTGTTAATCCTTGTTCATAAAAGGCTGCAATTTCCCAAAAATCAGTACTATTTCTATACTCAATCGTACTAAACCCTAACTTCATTTCATCGACATATACCTTTTCATATTTGCTTAGAAAGTTCATTTCGGCGTTACCGGCAAGTATCTGAAGTTTGATTCCGGTATCCGTCACTGATGTTAAAGTCGCAGTGCCGTCTATCACATTATGATTGTCGGACACCATGCGAGCCTTATAAGTTATAATTTGCTTTTCCACATCTTGGCGATGTAAGTTGCCGAATATCTTAATGTTATTCATGCTACCTTTCAGCGGAACTTCAACGTCATAAGTATATTTGCTGGACTTTGTAAAATACGGATTCTCATCAAGCAACTTTATATTAGTACTGTCGCCTAATTCCACCAACTGATTATTAATGTACAACTCTGTCATCTCGATTTATTTGATTGCAACTTTTTATAATGCGTATATTGTTTGTCAAGACCTTGCTCTCCGTCCATGATTACATAAGACTGTATACCGCTATCAAGCAATTTTGACAAACGATTAATCACAGTAGCCTGTTTATCCAACGAAGCCGACATCACGGCAACCGCCGCAGTAGAATCATTATCAGGATGCAAGCTGACTTCGGCTGAAGAAGGTGCCGTATTCAATACCCTTGTCACATCGGTTGACGTCAAAGAGCCTACGGTGTTATTACGTTGAGCACGGTCTATCATTTGAAGTACCGGCAATACATTAGGATTATTTACCGCTTGATGATTAGCCACAAACTCGCCCTCATGTACGGAGCCGGCCACTTTATGATAATTATTGCCGTCAGTGAAACCTCCGGAATAATATCCTTCATCCTGGGCAGCAGCTTGTTTTTTGACAGTGGCCACTTGTAACATACCGCTTGCTACCGCAATACCGGCAAACAAAGGAGCGAGCACTTCACCTGCCGGCCAACCGGCTTCCCACCCGGCATTGTAAGCATTTAATGCACTGATAGCCGTTTCAGCAAGAGCCTGTGCTATTTGTATTTTTGTTTTTCGTTTATTGTACTTCGACTTAATCTTAGCTATATCCGCTTCTTTTTTCTCCTCCAATGCTTTGCCTTTTGTAGTACTCTCTCCGGCAGCTTTTATTTGCACCTCATATTTTTTAGTCACTTTAGCCACCTCGGCATCACTGCAAGCAGAAACATAATCTGAATAAGAAGAAATAAGAGCTCCGATTTGGTTATAAGCCATCGATGCTTTTTGTTCCAGCGTCTTATAATAATCTTCATCGGCTTGTGCTTTAGCCGCCAAATATTCGGCATGAGATATTTTATCCGACTTCTCCATTTTCTGCAAATTTTTGATTACACCGGTATGCAGCTTAGCATCATTACCGAACATCGTATCGACAATATTGTCAGTCTCCGGATGATCCTGATTATCGGTCATGCCTTTTGCCTCGTTATATATATCGGTCGCTTTATTGTTTGTTTTCGTTGCGTTACCTCCATAATTAACATCCTCATCTCCGGCTTTAACAGCATATTTATGACGTATGGCCGCTATAATTTTCTGATATGCTTCTTCACTGCCAATCCCTTCTTTATGCAGCTTATCGAAGAATGCAATAGTATCGGCTTCCACTTCACTATTGGATTTTTTAGTTGAATTCTCTTGTATTTCCTTCACTTTATCATCAAAGCTTTTCTGTTTCTCAAGTCTGTCATTATAGGACCACTCATCCATCTGCTTTTGATAATCGGTATACTCTTTGGTTCCCTTAGCATAGACATCACGTTTTCTTTTTAAATCGTCATATTCAAGCTGATGAACATTTTCTTCAAACGATTTTAAATCAGTCTCGCCATTTATGTATGAATCAAGATATATCTTACGTGTGTTTTTAGTCTTTTGTTCTTCATCCTGAACAGATCTTTCGTGCATTTTATCCTGAACGTCTTTTAATTTATTTGCCTTATCAAGCAATAATTTATTGTACTCTTCTGAATTTTTTTTATAAACACCCATTTTTGCACCAAGCATCTTGATGTCAAGTTGCTCAATTTCGTCATCATACTTTTGCTTATCAATAATGCCGGCAGAATAATTAGCCGTTGCCATAGCCTTAAGTTTGTCATACTTGGCTTCCACAGCTTTTACTTCTTTATTCTCCCGTTCTCGCTCCAGTGTTTCAGCCGATTTGCCTTTTTTCTGCTTCTTTTTCTTAGTTGTCGGAGTAGTTCCTTTTCCTCCGGATGACGAATCGGAAATACCGGTACCCATTTTAGATATTGAAGCTAAATTCTTAGTTTGCTCTTCTGCGTTTTTCTTTAGTTTTTCGTCTTGAGCATTAATTTGAGAGTTAAGGCTTGCAAAGGTATCTTTCCACTTTTTATCAAGTTCCGCTTCAGTATCATCTGCCCATACAGATAAACTACCAAAAGACAAAGAACGATAACCGAAAGCATTTTCAGCATTATGAATAGCAGAAGCGATATGTTGATTAATACCGTCAAGCCAACTGGAATTATCCGGCTTGGAATCAGAATCGGTCAGCAATTTTAATTTCTTTTCGGCCAACTCTTTACGTTTCTCTGCTATATCTTCAGCTTCAGCACGTAAAAGGATTTGCCTTGTCAGTATCTTTTCAGCTTGAGCTGCTTTTATGGAGTTAACCGCTTCGAGATTAAGACTACCAAGATATTCCGGATATTTTTCTTTAAGTTGACGTAAAGCTTCGCTTCGTTCATCCAATGACTTCTTTTGATCACGTGCAATGCCTAACAAATTACGTATGCCGTTTATCTCGTTATCAGTTTCTATTTTAGCCTGTTTTTGTACATTATTCAATTCTTGTTGGCGCTTAGTCGCTTCATCTTCACTCTTCTTAAAATCATCCCATGCGGATACGGCAAGAATAAGAACCGACACCAATGCGCCTACCGGATTTGATTTAATTGAATTCCACAGTCCGGATGCTGCCGCCTTTGACAAATCAAAAGCTTTAGTCAACAGATTTTGTACAACGGTCAAGGCTTTAGCTCCAAGTGTATATGTAATAATAATGGCCGTAAGAGACGTTATAAGCATTATATGCTTAGGAATAAACGTCAATACGGTATTCATGATTTTGATAATATCCGATGTGGTATGTATCATATTAGTCATAATAGGCTGCAATTTCTCACCCAGTTCTATAGATATATCTTTAATCCTTTTCTTTGCTTTATCAAAACCTGCTTGTACGGTAGTGTTTTCCGTATTGAACTCCGTTATAACACTTGTGCCGGCACTATACGCTTTATTGGATATTTCCTGTTGTTTGCGGACATCAGACAGTTTAACGGCCAACGTAGACAATACACCGCTGGCACGAACGCCGTCAAGTCCCATTTCTTTAAACATCGGGGCTAATTCAGTAAAACCACCTTTATCCTTCATCGCTTGTAAGAACTGCAACAAAGCCTCGTTAGCATCGTTCTTCAGTAGGTTGGTAAAGTCTTTTACATTCTTTCCGGCTAATTTTGCAAACTTGGCAGGATCCTGATACATTTTCATCAGTAAAGTTTGAAATGCAGTTCCTGCCATTTCAACTGCTTGCATGTTTCGGTTAAGCACACCTGCATAACCGAGTATGTCCGCTTGTGAAATCTTTGCTTGATTTGCCGCACCTGCTACGCGGGCAGTGAAGTCTGTCAAGTAATTGGCATCAGCGCCGACATCTTGTGAAAGCTCATTGACAGCCGAACCCGTTGCCAACATGGCACCTCTCAGGCCTTTAGTCTTATCTTCACCGAACATCATGGCCATACGTCCGATATTTTTTACTGCATCCGGTCCGAGATCTTCACCTAACGCCACATTAATCTTATCGGCAGCATCTACGAAATCTTCAATACCTTGTTTAGACGTAATACCCAAACGCCCGGCATCACCGGCCAACTCATTTAGTTGTTCGCGGCTGGTACGTGTATCTATCTTTTTAAAGTCCTCGTTTAGGTCTTTTACCTGATCCTTGGTCATGTTCGTATATTTCATAACCTCGGTCATAGCTTCGTCCATTTCAGCAAAGTTATCCACGCACTTCTTTGCCGTATATGCGATACCGGTAAAACTTGCAACTGCTCCGGTCACGGCAGCCGAATATCGGTTAAAACCGTCGGAAAATTTCGTAAAGAAATTTCCTCCGGTTCCTGAAGCTTTCATATCGGCTTTTACTGTCTTCAATTCTGCATCACACTTACGAAGCTTTGCGGTATATTCATCCCACTCTTTAGAGCCTCTTTCAACTCTGCCGCTGTTCAACTCTGAATTTATAGCCCTTATCGTACGTTGCAATTCCTTAGGCTTGGCCATAGACAAATTAGACATCACTTCATTGATGTTTACGGCATTGCGTTGCATGGTTCTTATTTCGGCGTTAACCCTGTTCAACTCTTTGAGCATATTGTTATACGAAATTTTATCACCTGCATTCTTGGCTTTAATCATCGCATCGCAATACTTGGCCGCTTCACCGCGAAGTTCCTTAAGCTTGTCAACAGCTTGAGAGTTATTCATCGTAGTGATAACTTCTGTCCTTTGAATATTATTTGACATGACCGTTTATTTTTTGATTATGTTCAAAAATAAGAGGTAAAAATTAGTGGTAAAAAGACAAAAGCGCAGTACCTCAAGGTACCACGCTCTCAAAAAAATGTAAAAAATATCTGTTCTTAAAAGTTTATTTGCGTTTTAGCAGCCACCGTGGGCGGCCGTCAATGCACACGGATATGGAATATCCACGCTCATGCATTATTTGTGCGATCTCCTCGATGTCTATTTCAGCCATATCGGATAATTCATCCTGTATCTCTGCCGATGATTTCATCACCCGGTGCGGATCCTCTTCTTTTCCCGGTTCATAAGGAGTAAGGTAACTAAGTATTATACCTTGATGTAAAGGGCTGACATCACTCATTAGAAGCCTCCTTTCTGAAACTGTTTATTTGACGTTTTATATCAAGAATAGCAGCAACCAAACTTAACCGCTCTTTATCATTCATCCCCATATCCGGATTAGCCAAGTTGTAAGCGGCCGAGTCAAGCACTTGTTCGGTTAAAACAATACCTTCTTCATTCTGCCAATCCTGAATTGTTTCTATTGATTTATCATTCAACTCAATTTCTTCTATATGTATGTTGCTCATAACTTGTCCTCCCCATTTAATTTATGTACTTCAACCCAACTTATTTGAAAAACCGTATTATCATCATAATCAGATTCCGGAGATACGTATATCTGTCCGGATCCGTTCTGATCAAAATGGTATGTTTGTACTTTTAGTTTTTTACATCTTGGAAATTTATCTTCCAACTTATTTACCTCTCGTTTTATATCACTTATTATAGCAGATAAACGAGCTTCGGAACTAAATATAACATGATTATATTTGCCTATTACATAGTCCTGTAATTCACGTCCCATGTTATTGACGGAACGGTACGTTTGAATATTATAGAAACAATATATCTTACTCATAGTCTTATCATTTTTAAGCGTTAATCTATCAATCCTTTAATCGGATATTTTTTTAATAAAGCGATGCAAATGGCCATATATGCGGTTGCAGCTCCGGTGAGTAATAACGAATAATCGGCAACAGCCATAACCATGAATAACGATAAAACTAAATTGAGATAAACAAGAAGATGTTTTACTTGAATTTTTGCGCCTAATATATTTGACGCTGATTTAACCTCACTATTGAGGATTTTCTTTAATTGCGACTGCATAACCTCGTTATTGGTCGCTGAGATTGTTTTTGTTCTCATAATTGGTACTTTGACGTTTAGGCAGAAAAAAGCGGCTGCCATATCCACTCGTCAAAGTACCAATTACAACCCCGTTGGGAAAATAATTGAGGATAGACAACCGCCAATATTTTTATAATAAGGCATAAAAAATGCCCAATTCATTATGTAATTGAGCGTTAACCGACACTCAACGGGGTAATGTTACCAGTACTTTGACTCTGCAAATATGAGAACTATTTTTGGATTGGCAAAATAATATATAAAATAATTTTTAAGTAAATGGAAGTTTTGATTTTTCACAAGCACAATTAATATGCTTATGTTTTAATGCTTTGCTAAAAACATCATCGCCATTAGCTTTAGGGCCAAAAATTACTTTTTCTAGACATCTATCATCAATTATTCTATAATCAATATACATTTGAGAACAACCTGGATTAAATCTAATCTCTTTTTCTTCTTCAATTTTATTTGCATCTGCATCTAAATCTTTAATGCAAATAATCCTACATTCTTGTTCTTCTTTAAAAGCAGCATGTTTAACTAAAAATCTTAACGTGAGCAATAAATTTTTGACCACATCAATATCTAAGTCTGTGTTTTCTGATAATATCTTATTCATTTCATCCAACATTTTATTAACTCTATTAACTTTATTATTTATATCTTTTTCAGAAGAATTATGTCCTAAAGAAACTACTTTTTTTTCTAACGGGTCAATGTATATACATCTAAAAAGAGGATATTTTATATCTCTATTATTGATTTTCGTTGTTTTTATTTTATCAGAAGAATCTGCATCTTCTGGTAAAATGTCCTTAGACATTTGAGCGTTAAAAAAATTATAATTTAATAATATGCTAACACCGGTACCTTCTTGTGAATTTTCTTTCCCATATAATCTAAACTGATTAAGACTTTCAAGATTAAAACTAAAACATCCTATAAAAGCCTGAAAATCATGCTCTTTATTTGGTTCATCAACATTTTTTTTATAGGATTCCATATCAAAATACTCTAACAAAACGTTACCTTCAGAAGGATCATTAGTATTAAGTACAGAGTTCAGACGAAACGGAGATTTATTTGATATTAAAAAAGAAGCTACTTCTCTTGTTGTATAATGAGCTACAAAAGATCGATTACTATTAACAAGTATTATATAGATGATTTTTAGTACATGTATATATAATTCTTGATATGGCTCAATTTTTTTAGGATTATTTTCAGGATATATAATTCTATTAAAACGACATCTTTGATTATTATTCATCAATGAAAGAGCTACATTTTCTATTTGATCCTTTTCACAATACGCTAGTACATCAATAGGATCATCTTCTGCATGATTAAAATAAGACGATGCTTTATCAACATTTTTAGCCTCCAAACATTTAACTCCTAAATCATTTAGTAGGAGCTTCTTAATTTCAGAAGATAGATTTTTATTTAGATCAAAAAAATGTTTTATATCATTATCTGATTCTTTAATCTTTCTTATAAAAATATATGATAATCCCCTATTATAATATGCCATAGCATTTTTCACATCTTTATTAATTACGTAACTGTAGTCATCTATAGCTTTTTGGTAATTTTTTTTACAAAAATTAGAATTCCCTCTATTGATATAGATTAATAAATTATTAGGATTAAGTTTTATTGCTTGGGTATAATCTTTTATTGCTTCATCATATCTATATGTGTTATGGTATGAATTTCCTCGCAAAATATAAGTATTTGTGTTACTTGTATCAAACTCTATCGCCTTAGTATAATCTTTTATTGCTTCATCATATTTCTGCTGAAAATTATATGTATTACCT
>Ga0069004_10000102_pt1 | contig 10271 bp, 2 predicted proteins | sample WestPond_Cattail_2_FD_62358 | JGI IMG/M metagenome (GOLD analysis project Ga0069004, IMG submission 62358) | Wetland microbial communities from the San Francisco Bay, California, USA, that impact long-term carbon sequestration - WestPond_CattailB_D2 | ecosystem: Environmental > Aquatic > Marine...
AGGTATGAAAGGTAGCGATAAGGTATTAATAGCTGTTGATGCAAATAAAAGCTATTTTGACAAGACTGCTACCGAATTACCATACGTACAGCAAAAGTCATATAAGGAATGAAAAGGGTTTTGTCCATTTTTTTAAGCATATTGTTCTCAGTATCTGTAATTGCTGATGAGGCAACAAATGTGAAAGTGACAAGTCTTCGCACTGAGGAGATGGTTGCACCTATGAGTATAGATACTTCAACTCCTCGTATAGGGTGGCAAATCGTTAGTGCGAAAAATAATGTAAAACAAACATCTTATCATGTATTGGTTGCATCATCTGCGGAACTTCTGCAAAGCGATAAAGGTGATTTATGGGATTCGGGCATAGTGCGGAATGATAATTCGCAATGGATTAAGTATGCAGGAAAGCCGCTCAACAGTAATACACGTTGTTATTGGAAAGTAAAGGTAACCACTACTCAGGGCAACAGTTCGTGGAGTGAACCCGCTGTATGGAATGTAGGCTTGTTGGGAGAATCATCTTGGAAAGGTGAATGGATAGGATGGGATGCCGCTTCTCCATGGGATAGCGAAACAACATGGAGCAGATTAAGTGCAAGATACCTTCGTGCCGAATTTAATTTGACGAAACCGGTTAAGCGGGCAACATTATATATAGCAGGTTTGGGAATGTATGAGATGTTCCTGAACGGTGTTCGTGTCGGTACTCAAGTGCTGTCGCCCGCACCTACCGACTATAGGAAAACGATACTTTACAATGCATTTGATGTAACCGGTATGTTGCAAAAGCAAAATGCCATAGGCGTAACGCTTGGCAATGGTCGGTTTTATACCATGCGGCAGAATTATAAACCATATAAGATTAATAATTTCGGTTATCCAAAGTTGCGTCTGAACTTAATAGTTGAATATACGGATGGCACTAAAGAAACAATAGCGAGTGACGAATCGTGGAAAATCAATCTCGACGGTCCAATTAGGAGTGATAATGAATATGACGGAGAAATATATGATGCGCGCAAAGAATTTGAAGGATGGGCAAAAGTCGGTTATGATGATTCAAAATGGCAGATAGTTAAAAAAGCAAGCATACCAACCGGTACTTTGCATGGTGCAATGAGTAATAATATGGAGGTTACTGCCCGGTTGAATCCTGTAAACATGCAGCAAAGAGGAAGCTCATATATTTTGGATATGGGACAGAACTTTGCCGGATGGATACGTATGAAAATTCGTAACGGGCAAACCGGAGATACCATTCGTTTGCGTTTTGCCGAGAAATTGCAAAAAGACGGCTCATTGTATGTGAAGAATTTACGTGATGCCCGTGCCACGGATTATTATATAGTAAAAGGAAATGAGAATGGCAGGGAATGGGCTCCTCGATTTGTATATCACGGTTTCCGTTATGTTGAAGTTACCGGTTATATTAATTCTGTAAAGTCTGATTTTGTAGGAGAGGTTGTTAATGATAAAATGGACGAAACAGGAAGCTTTTCCAGTTCGGACAGTATATTGAATAAAGTTTATAACAATGCGGTTTGGGGTATAAGGAGCGATTATAAAGGTATGCCCGTCGATTGCCCACAAAGAAATGAACGCCAACCATGGTTAGGTGACCGTGCCCGTGGTTGTATAGGTGAAAGTTTCGTTTTCGAGAATGCTCCTCTCTATGCCAAGTGGGTACGTGATATATGTGAGTCCCAAAGAGAAGACGGATGCATTCCCGATGTGGCTCCGGCCTTTTGGAATTATTATAGTGATAATGTAACCTGGCCTTCGGTGCTGTTGTTTGCATCCGATATGCTTTATAAACAATACGGTAATATTGCTCCTCTTTGCCAGGCATATCCTTCTATGAAGAAGTGGATGAAGCATCTTAAAGATACATACATGAAAGACGGACTGATACCTCGTGATAAATATGGTGATTGGTGCGTACCGCCCGAGAAGCCGGAACTTATCCATAGTCAGGATCCTCTTCGTTGCACTGACGGCACATTAATAGCAACAGCCTATTATTATAAGATGCTTCAACTTATGCAACGCTTTGCTAAGCTACAGGGTTTGGTTGCCGATGAAAAGACATATTCGGATGAAGCTATTATTGTAAAGTCTGCTTTTAATAAGAAGTTTCTTACTGTAAAGAAAGGTTCTTCAAAAATACATGGACATTGGCTTTATCCTGACAGCACATATTATGGCAATAACACAGTTACTGCCAATCTGTTACCTTTAGCTTTTGATATGGTACCTGATGAATATACGCGCGGTGAAGTGGAGAAGAATATAGTTAATGCTATTGTTACTACCAATAAAGGTCATATATCAACAGGTGTAATAGGTGTACAGTGGTTGATGCATGAATTGTCGTGCATGGGGCGCTCTGACATAGCTTGGCTGTTGGCGACCAACAAAACATATCCGAGTTGGGGATACATGGCGGAAAATGGTGCGACTACGATATGGGAATTATGGAATGGTGATACTGCAAATGCAGCAATGAACAGCGGTAATCACGTAATGCTCCTCGGCGATTTGATTTCATGGTGCTATGAGAACTTGGCGGGAATTAAAGCTGATCCGAATCAACCCGGATTTAAACATATCATATTGAACCCGGATTTCAACATAGAAGATATGGATAGTATAAATTCTTCATATAATACATTATATGGAAAAATTACCAGCCGTTGGCAAAAAGATAATGGAATGCTGAATTGGTATGTCGGTATTCCTGCAAATACTACGGCAGAAGTTCATCTGCCTGATGGCGAAATAAAGCAAATAGGTTCCGGACATTGGTCGTTTAACGTGAATATGCCGATGCGTAATAAGGCAGTAACTAATGATGAGTTTTTATATAAGAAAGCATCTTTTCCCGAATGCCATGCTTCTACTATTGTAGAGAATAATGGAGGTTCATTGGTGTCTGCATTTTTTGGAGGTACAAAGGAACGTAATCCTGATGTTTGCATTTGGGTATGCCGGAAACCTAAAGGAGCTTCTTCGTGGACGAAACCTTTAAAGGTTGCCGACGGTATTATGTCACCAAAAGAGCGCAAGGCTTGTTGGAATCCGGTATTGTTTCAAATACCAGGTGGAGATTTGGTATTGTTTTTTAAGATAGGCAAGGATGTATCCGACTGGAAAGGTTGGTTGGTCCGCTCCAAGGACGGAGGCAAAACGTGGAGTAAACGGGAACCTCTTCCAGATGAAATATTGGGGCCGGCAAAAGACAAGCCTGTATATGTAAAAGGACGTATTATCTCGCCTTGCAGTTTGGAAAGCGGTGGTTGGCGAATATATTTCGAATTATCGGATGATTTGGGTAAGACATGGAAGAAAGTCGGACCGGTGAAAACCACTGATTCGATACGCGCTATACAACCTACAATACTTCAACTTAAAGATGGACGATTGGAAGCTTTGTGCCGAACACAAAGTGGAAAGATAGGAGTGACATGGAGTAAGGATAACGGTGAAACTTGGACGCCTTTGCAATTAACCGATGTGCCTAATAATAATTCGGGCATAGACGCTGTAACTCTTAATAACGGACAATTTGCACTTGTGTATAATGATTATCATATATTGCCCGGAGCAAAGAAAGGAGTACGAACACCTATTTCAATTGCATTGTCGAATGACGGCTTGCATTGGAAAAAGTGGATTACGCTTGAAGACAGTCCTATTAGCCAATATTCGTATCCTGCAATAATACAAAGCAATGATGGTGCATTACATATCGTATACACATGGCGACGTCAACGCATTAAATATGTTAGAATTAAAATGAATTGAAATCATGAAAAAGATATTTGCTTTATTGCTTTTACTATTACCTCTGCATTTGGTAGCACAAATAGAAACGTCGATTGCCGGGTTCTTCCCGTTGAACGGCAGCGGACGGGTACTTTATGATTTTAATCCCGGTTGGCGTTTTTATCGTGGAGACGTAAAAGGTGCTGAGGCTTTGCACTTCAATGATTATTCATGGGATATTGTAGCTACTCCGCACACGGTGCAATTGATGCCGGCCGAAGCAAGCGGGTGCCGTAATTATCAAGGCATTGCATGGTATAGAAAGCATTTTGTTGTTCCCGCTAACATGAAAGATAAGCATGTTACACTCTATTTTGAAGCTATAATGGGCAAACAGGAGTTTTATGTAAATGGAGTAAAGGTAAAAACACATTTAGGCGGATACCTGCCGATTATAATAGATTTGTCCGCATGTGGCGTTCATGCCGGAGATTCATGCTTGATAGCTGTAAAGGCAGACAATAGTGATGACGGAACTTATCCTCCCGGTAAAAAACAAACTGCTTTGGATTTCTGTTATCACGGCGGAATTTATCGTGATGTTTGGATGATAGGTAAGTCGCCGGTTGCCATTACTGATGCCATGGAAGCTAATGAGGTTGCCGGCGGAGGAGTATTTTTGCATTATGGTGATATATCCGACAAGAAAGCAAATGTATATTTGAATGTTGAAGTAAATAATGAATCAGCTTATTCGGCTGATACGTGGGTGAATGCCATAATTCGCGACGCAAAAGGCAATATAGTAAAATCAACAAAGTCTAAACTTATTTTATCCGCCGGCAAGACTAAAACGGTTCTCTTAAGTACTGTAGTTAAGAATCCTCATTTATGGTCACCTAATGATCCTTATTTATATAAGGTGGAATTCTTCGTGCAATCTAACGGGCAAACGGTAGATGGTGGCGTTTTACGCATGGGAATACGAAAAGCGGAGTTCAGAGGCAAAGACGGATTTTGGTTAAACGGCAAACATTTCGGGCAATTAATCGGAGGTAATCGGCATCAGGATTTTGCTTATGTGGGAAATGCTTCGCCTAACAGTCAACAGTGGCGCGACGCAAAACGTTTGCGTGATGCCGGTTGCGTGATAGTTCGTTCCGCTCATTATCCGCAAGACCCTGCATTTATGGATGCATGTGACGAATTGGGATTATTTGTTATAGTTGCTACACCCGGATGGCAGTATTGGAACAAGGATACCGTGTTTGCCTCGCGTGTATATCAGAATACAAGAGACATGATTCGTCGTGACCGTAATCATACATGTGTATTGATGTGGGAACCTATATTAAATGAAACTCATTATCCGAAAGACTTTGCATTGAAATCTCTTCAGATTACCAAAGATGAATTTCCTTATCCTAATCGTCCTGTAGCGGCAGCCGATTTGAACTCGGCCGGCGTAAAAGATAATTATGATGTTGTTTACGGCTGGCCTGAGGATGCACGTCCGGGCAATGACATTAAACAATGTATATTTACCCGCGAGTTCGGCGAATATGTAGATGATTGGTATGCGCATAATGCGATTAATCGCGCCAGTCGCAGTTGGGGAGAGAAGCCGCAGTTGATACAGGCAATGTCTTTAGCTGATACCTACGGATTAATGTTTAAGACAAACGGTCAGTTTATAGGAGGTTGCCAATGGCATCCTTTCGATCATCAACGCGGCTATCATCCGGATCCTTATTTCGGAGGAATATATGATGCGTTCCGCCAGCCGAAATATGCTTATTATATGTTCAGAAGTCAGGTTCAAAATGGCGGACCTATGGTTTATATTGCTAATGAGATGACACAGTTTTCAGATTCTGATGTAGTGGTGTTCAGTAACTGCGATTCAGTTAGATTAACGGCTTTTGAAGGAGACAAATCGGAGGTTTTGCCTGTAGCGCATGCCAATGGTGGCATACCTAATGCTCCTGTCGTTTTTAAAGACTTTTGGAGTTTCTGGAAAGCTCGCGATTATAGTTATTATAAAAAAGATTGGCAAAGAGTAAGTCTTTTGGCTGAAGGTATAGTTAACGGTAAAGTTGTGTGCAGCGAAAAGAAAATGCCGTCGCGCCGGTCGACTAAGATACGCTTATATGTAGACAGTGAGGGGAAGAAACTGGTAGCCGACGGCTCAGACTTCGTAGTGGTTGTAGCCGAGGTAACCGATGATAATGGTAATGTTCGCCGTTTGGCAAAAGATGAGTTACAGTTTACCGTAGAAGGAAAAGGACAAATTATAGGTGATGCTTCGATATTGGCCAACCCGCGTGCGGTAGAGTGGGGTTCAGCACCGGTATTGATTCGCTCTACACGTAAGGCAGGTAAAATAAAAGTTACCGCACGTCCGTTGTTTGAAGGAGAGTTCGCACCGGCAGCCGGCAGCATTGAATTTGAAAGCATACCTGATCCGTTGCCTGCTTGCTATATTGAAGAACATGTGGCAAAGAAAAAAGTTTATTCGCAACAAGAGAATGAGAATAAGCCTCAAATGAGTGAAGAAGAAAAACAAAAGACACTAAAAGAAGTGGAAAACCAACAAACCGACTTTGGAATAAAATAAATAATTTGTTCATTTGTATAGGACATAAATTATAAATGGCTTGTAGAATCAAACATATTATCGCATTTTCATTAGTTGCATTTTTTAGTGCTTTTGGAATATGCCGTGCCCAATCTAATATGATTGTGGAGCATTATACAATAGAGCAAGGCTTGCCTAACAATATTGTAGACTGTTCTTTGAAGGATTGTGACGGTTTCCTTTGGTTCGGCACATGGTACGGGTTATGTTCTTTTGACGGAATAGGCTTTACTCCTTATATCACCAGAATCAATAATCATTCGGATATTCCTCCACGCAAAATACAAAACATCGTCGAAGATAATAAAGGATTCATTTGGATTCAGACTATAGACAGGCGGTTGTATGTGTTTGACAAGCATAAGGAGACATTCCATGAAGTATATAACGAGATAAAGAATCTATCTCGTAATGTACAGATTATTAAGATACAAAGGATGCCTGATGGTAATATACTGTTGTTGACAAAAGATAAGAATCTGTTTGTGGCAAAGGTGTTACCGGATGGAAGAGTCGTTATCCGCTTGTTGTATGATGCCCGCAACGACATCAACCCTTATGATATGAAGCTGATGCATAGTGTTTTAGGCGAGACGAAGGATTATATATTATGGATAGGGCAGGATTATAAGATAATAGCCGTGCCTAAATGTAAATATCTTTGTGGCGGTATTCTTAAGCAAATGCGTAATTTGGCCAATTGTTCTGATATTTATTATGACGGCTATATTACATGGATTGCCCTTAAGAATGGCAGTATATACAGCATTAATACTAATACGGGTAAGATTAATTCTTATTTGTTTTCAAAGATAAAGTCACCGATTACAAGCATTGTTCAAAAGCACGGAGTCTTGTATTTGGCCTCTGAGTCAGGAATATATATTTGTTCGAAAAAGTACGGGTTTCAGTTCTTTCCCATGAGCTGTAGTGATATAAAGAATATTAATATAGACACATACCATAAAATATGGTTCTCGGACTCGGACAAAGCATTGGTATATTATGATCCGGGTAATCGTATCATGCGCAGGTATCCGTTTGCCGATCAAAAGAAAGTTGTTGAATTGCAAATTCAGGATGCGGGTGAGAACGGCTTATTTATTCTTACCCCGTATGGTGAAGTGTGGAAGTTCGATCGTGATTCCCTTTCAATGACGAATATTGGTAATTACAGAACGTTTGCCGAAGACCATCCCAATCAGCGTTTCTTCAACATATCCCTTGATCGTGACGGCATATTATGGTTGTCATCAACGGTTGACGGCATATACAGAATAAGCTTCCCTCCTCATCAGTTTCATTTCGCCTATCCTCAACTTCTTTCCGGAAATGGATATGGTGAGAGCGGCGTTAAGCGCAAAGGTATTCGCGCTTTGTTGCAGACACATAATGGCGATATATGGGTGGGTACGCGCTGGGGAGATGTGTATTGCCTGGATGTTGACGGTAAGGCAAAGAAGTACTTTCGTGGAACTATTGGCAATGTATACAATATCATGGAAGATAATCGCGGGCGACTTTGGTTTTCTACCAAGGGAGAAGGGTTGGTAAAGGCTGAGCATAACAGTTCATCGCCACAGGGAATGAAACTGACGCGTTACGTGTATAACCCCAGGCAACTTAGTTCAATAAGCAGTAATAATGTTTATTATACATATCAAGATAAGGTAGGGCGTATATGGGTTTGTACGTTTGGTGGTGGACTGAACTTGATAGAAGAACAAGGCGGGAAGGCTATATTCCATCATAAATATAACGGATTCAGAAATTACCCGGCGTACGGTTTATACATGGATGTTCGTTCCATTACCGAAGATAATGTAGGCAGAATGTGGGTAGGTACCGATGACGGATTGTTTTCTTTTAAAAACGATTTTGCACGCATTGAAGATATTCGTTTTGAGACTTATCGCAATAGAGTCGGAACCGGTGTGTTGGATAAAGATATATATGCAATGTATAAGGATGCTTCAGGTACGGTGTGGATAGGAGTTTTCGGTGGCGGACTGAATAAGCTTGTACGTTACGACGAGAATGCGCATTCACCAGTATTTAAGAACTTCGGAATACAGGAAGGATTGAATTGCGATGTGGTACTGTCGATAATCGAAGACGCTAATAAGTGCCTGTGGTTAGGCACCGAAAGCGGGTTGTCGAGTTTGAACAGAACTACCGGTATGATACGTAATTATGATCGCTTTGACGGTTTCCCGAATGTGGAGATGGAAGATAATACAGCCTTTTGCATGAAGAACAAGGAAATATGGATAGGGTGCAAACAAGGTATCTTATCATTTTCTCCTGAAAAAATAACGCGGCAGCATAAGTTGAGTTATGAAACATTTATTGTCGATTTTAACGTGCTGAACAGGGATTTACGCAGTTTCAATCCTCCGATATACGACGGTTCGGTGAAGTATGCAAAAGAGATAACGCTGAAGCATAATCAGTCGATGTTCACCATAGAGTTTGCTTCACTTAATTATATGAATCAGGATCGTATCAGTTATAAGTATATACTTGAGGGATACGAAAAGGAATGGCACTTTAGCGGACATAACCGTATTGCTTCTTATGCAAACGTATCTCCGGGACATTACGTCTTCAGAGTACAGGCGCAGGATGAGGCTAATTATGGAGTGAGTTCGTCGTGTGCAATCAAAGTGACGGTGTTACCGCCTTGGTGGGCTACATGGTGGGCATATATGATTTATGCCTTCTTGGGTATAATATTACTTATAGCGGCAATTCGGTTAATATATTATATGATGAAGATGAAAAACGAAGTATATATCGGCCAACGTTTGGCGGAGCTTAAGATACGTTTTTTCACTAATATAAGTCACGAGTTGCGTACACCTTTGACGTTGGTACAGGGCCCTATTCAGGAGCTGAAAGAAAAGGAAAACTTGTCTGAAAAAGGTAAACAGTATTTAAACCTTATGGAAAAGAATACAAATCAGATGCTTCAGTTGGTTAACCAGATTCTTGATTTCAGAAAGGTGCAAAACGGCAAGATGCGTTTGCATGTTTCACTGATAGATATGAACGAGCTATTGGAAACTTTGCATCGTGAGTTCCAAATATTGGCTGATGAAAAAGAAATAGCTTTTTCCTTTCAGATGCCGGCAGACCACGTCATGATATGGTGCGATAATGAAAAAATAGACATTATAATACGAAATCTGCTAAGCAATGCTTTTAAATTTACACCGAATGGAGGTGTAGTCTGCGTCACTTTGGAACTGTTTGATGAAGGACAACGTTGTCGTATAAGAGTGGAAGATAACGGAGTAAGTATACCTGAATCACAACTTACCGAAATATTCGAACGCTTCTCACAGGCCGATAATGTTAGTGATGAATCATCAAATGCAGGTACCGGCATAGGTTTGGCCTTGTCGAAAGAATATGTGGATTTGTTGCAAGGTAATATATGGGCTGAAAACAATACCGATTCAAAAGGAGTAGCTTTCGTCATTGAATTACAAACCGACAAGGAGCATTTCCCGAAAGAGAAAACTGATTTTTATGTTGATGACCATACTGCGGCTTCAAGTGAAGTATCCCCAAAGTATTCGGATGCGAATGAAAGAAATATCGATATGTCTTTGCCCGTTTTATTGTTGATTGAAGATAACAAGGATCTTTGTCAGATGCTAAAAATGCAGATGGACAATTTGTTTAATATCTATACGGCTAATGATGGGTTGGACGGCATCAAGAAAGTGTATCTTTATCACCCCGACATTGTTGTGACGGATTTGATGATGCCCGGCCTTGACGGAATAGAGTTGCTGAAACGTATTCGTAAAGATTTTGAGATAAGCCATATTCCTGTTATCGTGCTTACGGCAAAGAA
>Ga0069004_10000103_pt1 | contig 10251 bp, 11 predicted proteins | sample WestPond_Cattail_2_FD_62358 | JGI IMG/M metagenome (GOLD analysis project Ga0069004, IMG submission 62358) | Wetland microbial communities from the San Francisco Bay, California, USA, that impact long-term carbon sequestration - WestPond_CattailB_D2 | ecosystem: Environmental > Aquatic > Marine...
CATGCGAGATTAGTAACCCGACTATTTATTATAAGTTGAGAAAAGACAGTTGGACGAAGCTAGAACGGGAAGCTGTCATTAAAATCATTGAAAATGATAGCGAACATTGAGTTTTACAACACACCTAACGGTGATGTGGCGTGTAAGCCTATTGACGGGGCGATGTTTATACTTAAGCCTGCAAATCGGGAATTGGTTCAAGATATGTTGGTTACCATTAATGAATTATGGCCGACTGCATTTAAGACTTTGAGTGAATTGTATTCGAAGTCGTCAATGAATAAGGAATACTATGAGTATTTAATGGTTCACAGGTTTATAAGATGCAATTTTGGTTCATATGATACACAGCATCTTGATATAGATGCCAATGGCAAATGGACTTTTGAGCAGGTGACATGCCCTTTAAGAGGAGAATGTAAGTTTGAAGGCATTATATGTAGCCCTATATTAAGCACAAAATTGTCTGACAGAGAACTTCAGATAGCTGAAATGCTTTGCAAAATGACTCCTGAAGAAATTGCTTCAGATGAATGCATTTCGCTTCGTACGGTGTATAACCATATAAATAATATTAAGGCACGACTTAAGGTTCGTAATATTGGTCAGATAGTTGCGCGGTATAAATCAAAATGTGTATGACGAATAAACAATTCTTCGATGCTGTTGCAGCATTACGGGAAATCCAAAAGGAATATCGGTGGTCGCATAAAGTACAAGATTATGTAACTCTTATAGAACTGGAAAAGAAGATAGATAAAGAAATCGAAACGGTAAAGGCTTATATGAAGTTACATCCGGAACTGGATATAGTTGAATAATAAAAATATTAAATCATGGATATAAAAATTTTAGTAAGAGTGAACAATGTGGATATTGTTTCCACAAGTGACGAACAATTAATAGCAATCAAACCGATTTGCCAAGCAATCGGTATTGATTATTCAAGGCAATTGAAAAAAGTTAAAGAAGATAGATTCTTATCTTCAGTTATGGGCGTGACGCCCACAACTGGATCGGATGGAAAGACATATGATATGTGTTGTTTACCTATTCGTTATGTTTATGGTTGGCTATTTACCATTAATCCGGCAAATGTTGCTCCGGGAGCGCAAGAAGGAGTTATGAAATATAAACAAATCTGTTATGATGCATTGTATGACTATTTTACAGGGCAACAAAAGAAAGTAAATGAACAAAATAAAGTAGAGATAGCATTACTTGAAGATATTTCAAACTTGAATTCGCAGCAATCACAAATTAAACAATCCATTACAGAAAAAAGGCACAAGTTGGAACATATTCGAGCTGAACGCCTGAGGAACGAGCCTACACTATTTTAATATAAGTTACGGTTATGAATGGATTATTTAAATTTGTATCATGGGAAGCAGCTCGCCCAATAGCAGTTAGTTATGATAAAGTATACTTAACGGAAAATAGTCAGGATGTACGTAAAGTTGAAGGCCGGATAATTCATCCTGACAAAATCAGTAAAGCAGAATGGGACGGTTACGGACGTTGCATAATACGCAACAAACGCAACCGTGATTATGATATTTCGTTACAATAATAAAGGATACAATGATAGGTAACAATGTAATAGAACAGGTTCTTGACAGGGCTGACATCGTAGATGTTATAGGTGGCTTTGTTCAATTAAAGAAGAAAGGCAGGTTATACGAGGCATGTTGCCCGTTTCATCAAGAAAACACGCCATCGTTTAAAGTAGATCCTGCACGTAGCACATGGCATTGCTTCGGTGCGTGCGCAACAGGCGGTAATGTTATATCGTTTATTATGCGCCATGAAGGAATGAGTTTCCCGGAAGCGGTAAAAAGGTTGGCCAAAAGATACGGTATAGAAGTTGAAGAAGAAGAACTGACACCGCAACAGGAAGCAGCACGGAATAAGCGCGAATCCATGTTGATTATTAATGAGAAAGTATATGAGTACTATGTTAATAATATTAACAATGATAATCCGGAAGCCGTACAAGCTAAAATATATGCTGAAAGACGTTGGGGAGTCGACTATGTAAAAGAAATGGGTATAGGTTTTGCATTTAACGGTTGGAACGGATTATATGATTATGCTGTTAAATCCGGGTTATCGGTTAATTTGATGTTGGAACTGGGACTGCTGAAGGAGAAAAAAGATAAGAAGTCTTATTATGATTTTTACCGAAACAGGATAATAATACCAGTACGAGACCGGTATCATAGGGTAATAGCTTTTACCGCCCGTGATATTTCGGAGGAAGACGGAATACCTAAATATATGAACTCATGTGAAAGTGACGTATATTCAAAATCCAAGTCTGTTTTCGGAATAGATGTGGCAGTACGTGAAGCGGCAAGTACCGGTAAATTTTATTGCGTCGAAGGTGCTCCGGATGTTATGAGCTTGCAAAACATAGGTGTTAATAATGCCATCGCGTCGCTCGGCGCGTCTTGGACCAATCAGCAATTTGACAGCATTAAAAAGTATGCACGTAAAATTTGCTTTTTACCAGACGCAGACGCAGTTAAATCCGGAGAGAAATACGGTACCGGCATTAAAGCCGTTATGAAAAACGGACAGTTGGCAATGAAGTGCGGTTTCATAGTTTCGGTTCGTGAAATTCCTGTCGGCAAAGGTAATACGAAACAAGATCCCGGGAGTTATTGTACCGACAAAACAAAACTGGAGAATCTCAACGAAGAAGATTTTATAAACTGGTATGCACATTATAGGTTCGGAGACGCGGAGACTAACGAGGATAAAATAAACATGATGAACGAGGTATGTACTTTGATAGCATCACTGAACGATGATGTTAAAGAAGAAATGTACCTTAATAGTTTGAGCGGTTACGCATCTAAAGCCTTGTGGACATCTGCAATGCGCAGGGCGAAGAAGATAAAACATGCCGGTGAAGTTATCAATGAGAGTAAAAAGATTGATCAAAGGGATTATAGCAAATATGGATTTTATGAGAATCATGGAGCATATTGTAGCATGACCGACAAAGGTGAAGAATGGTCATGGTCTAATTTTACCATGGTTCCGTTATTCCATATTAAGGATCCTATTTTGCCAAAACGTTTGTATAAAATTAAAAATCAATATAAACAAAACGAAATAGTGGAAATGAAACAGGAAGATCTTGTTTCTATCTCCAGATTCAAACAGAAGATAGAAGGCCTTGGCAATTATGTATGGTTGGCCACAGATAAAGAACTTACTAAACTTAAATTATTGCTATATGAAAAAACAGAAACCGCACTGGAAATAAAACAATTAGGTTGGCAACGACATGGATTCTTCGCATTTGGCAACGGTGTTTATGATACAGAATGGCACCCGGTAGATGAATATGGTATTGTCCGACTGAAATCCGGTAATTATTATTTGCCGGCACAATCGCAAATATATAAGGATGATGTTAAGTTATTCAAATTTGAACGTAAGTTCGTTCATTTGAATTATTCCAATATAAGTTTACTGGAATATGCCGATAAACTCATAAGTGTATTCGGTGATAACGCCAAAGTCGGTTTATGCTTTCTTCTCTCTACTTTATTTAGGGATATTATAACGAGTTATACCAAGAGTTTTCCAATACTTGACCTTTTCGGTCCTAAAGGTTCAGGTAAATCAGAACTCGGCCATTCGTTGATGAGTTTCTTTATTATTGATAATACGCCGCCGAATATACAAAATTCAACTATAGCAGCTATGGCTGATACTGTTGCCCAGTGTGCAAATGCACTGGTGCATATCGACGAGTACAAAAATACTATTGATATTGATAAACGTGAGTTCCTAAAAGGACTATGGGACGGAGCAGGACGTAGCCGCATGAATATGGACCTTGATAAGAAAAGAGAAATTACATCGGTTGATTGTGGTGTAATTCTGTCTGGACAAGAAATGCCTACAATTGACATAGCTTTGTTTTCGAGATTAATTTATTTGACATTCAACAAAACGGAGTTTTCTATTGAAGAGAAACGCAAGTTCAATGAACTTCGCGACATTCGCAAAATGGGATTATCACATTTAGTTCTTAAATTACTTGATTTGCGGCCGATGATGGAATCCAATTTTTATAATAATTATAAAGCAAGTATGGAGGATCTTAATAGCGCATTGGTAAATGATCGCATTGAGGACCGTATTCAACAGAATTGGGCTATACCGTTGGCTACGTTTCGTACTTTGGAGTCAAGTATCAGTATGCCGTTTTCTTATAATGAAATGCTGAAGATAATAATCGACGGCATTAAGAATCAAAATTCAGAATGTAAGACAAATAATGAATTGGGTAATTTCTGGAAAGTGGTAAGTTATCTTTCACAGGACGGTGAAATATATATGGATGCCGATTACAGAATTGATTATATGCCGAAAATTAAAACAGACAAGATAAAACAAGAAATGATATTCAATACTCCGACGCCTATTTTAAGGATGCAGGCAAACAGGATCTTCATGTTATATAAGAAGTTTGGGAAACAAGTAGGCGACAACGTTTTGCCTCCGGAGTCTCTCAGGTATTATTTGCAAAATAACGCGGCTTATTTGGGTATAATGGGATCAGTTCGTTTTAAGTGTATCCAAAAAGGTCAAGATGTAGTTGTTACTAAAGAAAGTAATGCAGGTAAAGAAATGAAGAAAGTTAGCGTAATACGTCAGGCCATGTGTTTTGATTATAATATGCTTAAGAGGTCATTTGACGTTGAACTTGATATGTTGGCCGAAGATGAAGTAAAAGAAGTAAAGAAAGAACTACCTTTTTAATTACATATAAATATCATTGTATTCTGTGATGGCCCGGCTGTGAAGTTGGGCCATTATTATATGTAATATGTATATGTGATATATGTCGTTTGTTATTCCTGCGTACGAATTTTTTATCACTACATAGACTACATTCTCTACAGTACTGAAATATAGACAAATAGATATATAAATGATAAACTACAATTAAACTACAAATGACTACATTTTTATAAAAGTACTGTTCTCACTACAAAATATGACGAAAACTACAAATGTAGTATATGGCTGTTAATCGTAAATTATATATGATAATCTTATTATCAGTTGTTTATGCTTTTTGTAGTACCTTGTAGTCAATGTTTTGGGCAAAATATGTATTATATCTTGAACTTATTTATGTTTGGTTTCTTGAGAATTTCAAATATAAATATTATATTTGTATTGAAAATCAAACGTTTATGAGCAGCTTTGTAATATATTTGAAATTAGAGAAATATTTATCGGAGTGGTTAACCAATTCTTTAGGTGATCCTGTTCGTTTTCCCGTTCAGTCAAACGAGAATGCAATAATACGTCGTTTCCTGCAAAAACAACCGAATGACAAACAACCCGAAACAATGTCGCAAGGATTAACGCGAATTGTTATTCCTGAATCTAAAGCCAAACCGACGGCAACATATAATTATTTCGGACCACATGCAAAGTTGGCTTTGATTGAAGCTATAGAAGATTTGTTTCGTCAAAACATGTGGGCGGAACTCGGAACGATGTTTGACGGTACGGTCGGACTTAATAAAACCATCTCTGCCTGGTGCGAGATGCACGGCATAGATGATGATCACACAGAGGCTGTAAGGCAGAAATATTACCGCATTCGCAAGTCTTACGGTAAGAAAGGCATATTTTTAAATAGTTTAACACGGAAACGTACGGATGATAACCTTGATTTCGTACAAGCCGGAACAACACCGAACAGGTATGGAACAGAAGTATATAAATAAAGTGGAATTCATCGAGGCTGAACATGTCATAAAAACAAACATAATTGATGACAGGTATGTCATATTTGAGAAAGATGGCGATTTTAAGGATGTGGATATTATAGGTCTTTCACAACTTGACATATCGGATAAGGTCGATAATAAAGTAAGGTTATATACAATGAAGCTTACAGCAGTAACCCCCGAACGTTTTCATGTAGGTAATAAAAAATATGTGTTTCGCGTCACTACCGTAACAGGCGAACAATATTTGATAGGTACCGAAACGCGTCCTTATCCTGTAATAAATACGTCGGAATCATTTCCTAACGAGCCTACCGGCAAAGCATCAAATACTTTGACTGTGTCATATACACAGCGATATATAGCTCAAATACCTATTATATAAGTCTTTTTAGACTTCTAGTTCATTGCTTAATATTGCCTGAAAATAAAGGCAATATGAGTAAATATCAGATCACAATTGATGACATTATCGGTCCTTACGGTTATGGCAAAAACTTCGTTCGCAATGCTATAACCGGTTATCAGGGTAAACCGGTGAACGTCAAAATTTCATCTCTCGGCGGTTCTGTCGATGATGCCCTTGACATCCGTCAACAGTTTATCGATCATGGAGATGTTACTGCCTACATTTTCGGTTTCACCGCTTCAGCGGCTACCATTATAGCAATGGGAGCTAAAAAAGTGTGTATGTCTAAGTACGCAATGTTCCTGGTACATAAGTGTTCCAATTGGGTGGACGCTTGGGGACAATACAACGCAGATCAAATTCAAAAACTCATTGAGCAACTGAAAGAAAATAAGTTGCAAAATGATAAGATTGATTTGGTACTTGCTTCGTTGTATGCAACTAAATGCAAGAAAAGTATTAATGACATTGCAGACATTCTTAAAGACGGTCGCTGGTTGACGGCTGATGAAGCAAAAGAGATCGGTTTCGTTGATGAAATTGTAGAAGAAGGAGAAAATGAAAAGGTAGATTATGCTGCGCTCAATACGAAATTGAACGCATTCGGACTTACACCGGTTACGGTGTCAAACAAGGATGAGAAAACGGAGGATAAAACTCCAGGACTGTTGGCAAACATTGTGCAAAAGTTGGATAATTTGATTGGCCGCAAGGCTGACAATATACAGCCGGCACAACCAAATAACACGACAATAAAAATGAAAGAAGATTACAAGAATGTAAATTCTATTCTTAACGTAAAAGGATTTGAATTTGACAAAGACGGCAAGGTAACGCTTACCGAGGATCAGGTTAAAACTATCAACAATGCCATAAAGACAAAGGACGATTCTATAACCGAAAAGGATACTAAGATTAACGAGCTGAGTGCTCAGATCGAAAATCTCAACAAAGAACCGGGTGATAAAACGAATCACGTGGAGGGAAATGACGGTGAAGACGGCAAATCAGGTAAGGTTACATCACGCACCATGTATGACATGGTAAAAAATTATATATAATATGGCAGGAGAAACATTTGGAGTTAAAATTACGGATGACGATTTATCAAAAACCGCCCGTAAGTATCGTTCGGAGCTATTAATGATGCCTGTTATGGCACTTGAAAATAGCTTGAAATATATGAGCTTGAGACCGGGTATACGTTACAGCGAGACTGTAGGTGAATTGTCCGGTGATATGCAATTCGGACCGTATTCGGAGTCCAGAGTAGACAATAGTGAAGTTGTCATTAATCCTCGTACATTGTATACGTTTTTCGGTTCTGTCGTTCGCAACTTTTCACCGAATAAGATTGTTCAGTCAATGTATGGCAGTGACATAACAAAAGGCGATGCTTTGAAAACGACAGATATTACAAGGCAGGTCGTTTCATTTCTTGCAGCTCAATTAGGTAAAAATCTGAATAAGGTTCTATTTACGGCTGTACGTAATGATGCCGGTGACAAGTCAGCCGATTTGTTTAACGGCTTCGATACGATAGCTGCTAAAGAACTTACTGCAAAGAGCCTTTCTGCCGACAATGGTAACTTAACGGTTATAGCCAAAATTGACAAAACAAATGCCGTTGATGTGTTGAAGGCAATTTGCAATGCTGCCGATGATGAATTGACTGCTGAAACCTCGTTAAACTTAATCGTTCCGAAACATGTTTTCGTAGATTATTGTGAGGACTATAAATCGACAACCGGGTCGATTCCTTATAATAAGGAGTATAGCCAATATACGGTTGAAGGTTATGACAATGTGAACATTGTACCTCTTGCCAATAAGAAAAACAGCCCGTTTATTCAGTTGACTACTAATAAGAACATGCTGGTAGGTGTAAACCAAACAGGTGAAGAGGAAAACATTGAGGTAGCTCGCTTTGCAGCTTTTGTCCTTCAATTTATTGCTACGATGTTCTTCGGAACGGAATATGAATCTATTTCAAAAGAACGCATTATGTTCGCCACTATCGACGGAACAGCTGCGATATAGGAGTAACTGATTATGACAAGTAATACAACAAGTACCGCCAAGTGCGCTACAAAATCTTTATATGCATCTCTACCGTCTTGCGATGGTAAGACGTATTTGTCCGGCGTTCGCCGCCGTTTGTATTTCATACCTAAATCTAAGATATTGGTATGGCCGTCGCTTCCAAGCGTAGATAAAGCAACAGACATGGCTTCTATGGGTGCCTATTCAGGCAATTTTACTTTAGCTGTCGATGCCAAATGGATGGCCATTGACGGTTTAACGGCAAAAAATAATGTACAGAGTGACGGACAAGGGACTAAACCTTATAAATCATTTCTGAATAAGGTTACGATACAGCATCCTGGCATGGATGAAGCTGCTACCGGCTTTTGCCGTCAGGCAAACGGCGATGAGTTGGTATATTTAGCTCAACAGGCAAACGGTAAATTCCGTGTTATAGGCAGTGAGATGTATGACATCGAAACAAAGCCGACACAGAAATCCGGTGAAGGTCCTACTGGTGAAGCCGGTACTACAATTGAAGTAGAAGCAACCGACCAGTGCCCTGCACCTTTTTATCCAGGTAAGATTGAAACTGAAGACGGAGATATCAGCGGCGTTGATGGTTCTGCTTGGGTAAATTCAGGTGGTAGCACATCGGGAGGTAGCACTTCAGGAGGTAGCACTTCAGGAGGCAGTACTTCAGGAGGTAGCACATCGGGAGGCAGCACATCAGGAAGTAGTGGTTCCGACGATAGCGGCGGAGCATTAAAACCTCATTGATTTTCAGGTAATGTGTTCTATATATTTAACTGTAATTTTAATGACGGCGTATAAATCTACGCCGTTGTTTTTAAAACAAATAAATCATGGATGATAAATTAACACGAGCAATACAAGATTATTTGGATGCAAATCCAGGCGACCGTGATTTGATTGCGGGCGCTACTTTAATGCTCAAACTTAATCATAATAAAATTTTATTTCAGAATGTTTTGCGCAAGCCGGCAGCTTTTGCCGGTAAAATTGAATACGAGTTGAAAAAGTATCAAAAGATGCGCATAGATGAAAAAACTGCAGACGACGTAATTAAGTTAGATGCTATTGTTACACCTGAAGCGCAAGTTCTATTGTCCGAAGCGTTGGTAATCAGTTCGGATGATGATACTTCTGTTGAAGCCAAAGTTGCAAAAGGCATACGTGCCGATCATGATTTGTTGCCGGCTAACGTTCAAGCGTTATGGGAAGATTCCAAGTCCGTATATTTCAAAATCAAGGAGTTATATAATCAACTCAAAACAATGAATAATGCACCGGCTTGTGACCGTTATGAGTATCTTAAACAATTAAAAGAGCTTGATGAGAAGTATAGAGACAATATGAAACTTTATGACGGTTATGATGCTAATGTACCGCAACCTTACGATGGTGATGACTTTGAGGATGCCGTTACCGATCCTGCCGAAGTGGCTAAAAAGGTAAGCGCGGCACGAAAATATCTTTCGGTAAACAAAGTTAAGTTGGCCGACCTTAAAAACTCCGACAAATCGGCTTATTCCGCCTTACTTGCTAAGGTTCAGGAACGTTACGATTATCTGATAGGCACTGGTAACGTCGTTGATGAAGCACAAACTTCGGAATTGGCTTCATTGGGAATCAAAACGGTTGAAAAAGCTCTGGCGCAAGAAACAGCAAATGAGACTGAAGCAACAGAACAAGCTGATCAATAAAATACTGAAACCGTTGTCTGATGCACCTGTACAGGCGTATCTTGACAATCGTATTCAGCTGTTTGATATAATTGAAAAAATACTCCTTGAAACAGGCGAAGCCGATATTTATATATCGACATTCTCCTCTTCCGAGGAGTTTTTAAGACGTATCTATAGGCTTAAAGAATCGGGTATGATACATCATGCCGTGATGTTGGCCGACCTTAAAGCATCTCGTAAGACACAACGTTTATATACATTCATTTCCAACGTGTTCGATGAGGTGTATTTGTCAGAGAATCACTCAAAAGTGATACTCATACAAAACAAAAAGTGG
>Ga0069004_10000111_pt1 | contig 9927 bp, 7 predicted proteins | sample WestPond_Cattail_2_FD_62358 | JGI IMG/M metagenome (GOLD analysis project Ga0069004, IMG submission 62358) | Wetland microbial communities from the San Francisco Bay, California, USA, that impact long-term carbon sequestration - WestPond_CattailB_D2 | ecosystem: Environmental > Aquatic > Marine >...
CATGTAGCCTCACAATAAAACGAGTTAAATATAGGAGATGATAAGTCATAAACAAATAAAATATCACCGATAAATCCTTGACTCACCGGCGTGAATTGCGTTACTCACCGGCATGTTTACCATTTTTCATCAGCATGAATGCCATTTCTTACATACGTGAGAAGATCTTTTTACGTACGTAAGAATATCTTTTTACAGCTGTAAAAACCTTTTCTCACGTATGTAAGAAATGGCACTCATGCTGATAAGATAAGGTATTCATGCCGTAGAGATATGGTATTTATGCTTATCAGTCACAGTGTTCTCGGTGAAATCTTCACATCTACATACAACCGCGCGGATGCCACAAATCGCGCATCGGAAACATGCCGAGAAAAACTAAAGAAGAAATTATCGCACTGATTAAGAAGTGGATGGAAGAGAAAAAGCCGCCATCCAGGATTAATAGTGCAGCACGCCCAAATAAACGGTGACGAATCCGAGAATAAATCCGGCTGCGACCTCTCCTAATGTGTGGTGACGTAAGTTGACGCGCGCTGAACCTACGGCTCCGGATAGCAAAAGAAAGATGCTCAACCAGAACAGGGGATTATAATTAAACCAATCGCTGAAGGCAATCAAACCGCCTACGGAACCTCCGCAAGCTATCATGTGCTCGCATATCTTCCAACGCAGATTGGTAATCAGACCTACTATCATCGACACGATGCAGGCTAAAATAATGCCTGACATATATGGAGGTACGGGCAAATGATTCATCAATATAAAGCATGCAAGATAACATACTATTGATATAGTCCATGGCATATAGCGCTTCTTGCGGTCGCGAAATGCGCGTATGCCCCACCCGTTAAGGTGACGAAACAGACGAATACCCAGTGTTGGGAGAAGTATGGTGAAGACAAACACTAATGCTAATATGAAGAAGCGATAACTCAACGGCAACATGTTGAGATACGTGAAGATGAACAGTATCACAAATGCCAGAAACGGAGCAAAAAACGGATTGAAGATAGCCGATATGTTATGCGAGGCCTTATAAAAATTAATATCTTTCATTTATTCTACTTTTGTACTTTATCTTTTTACTATCTTAAACGCGCCACCGGAATATTGAGTTGTTGGCGATACTTTGCCACCGTTCGGCGGGCTATTGAATAACCTTGTTTCTTGAGTATTTCGGCCAATTCATCATCGGTCAAAGCATTGTTTTTGTCTTCTTTATCTATTTCTTCCTTCAATATACGGCGTATTTCGCGAGCCGACAATTCTTCACCGTTATCGGTTATAAACCCGTCACCGAAGAAATGTTTTAACGAGAAAATACCGAAATTACATTGTACGTACTTGCTGTTGCTGACTCTTGAAATGGTGGATATATCCAGATGTGTACGGTCTGCAACGTCTTTCAGTATCATAGGCTTAATCAATGAAGGGTCGCCCTCTACAAAGAAATCATGCTGTATGTCGATAATTGCCTGCATGGTTGACAACAATGTATGCTGCCGCTGATGCACGGCATCAATGAAACTCTGGGCTGAATCTACCTTTTGTTTAAGGAACATCAATGAATCCCGCCTGTCTTTCGACATCTTATCCTTATTACGTGCAAAGTCTCTCATCATATCCATGTAATCATGATTAACCCGCAACATCGGTACGTTGCGGTCATTGAGACTGAGATTTATTGCCCCGTCGTCCAACGTATCTACAATAAAATCGGGGATTATTGTTTGGTTCGGTTTACTTAACGATTCACTTAAAGAGACGCCGGGACGGGGATTAAGCCGCACCAGTTCGAACATAGCATTGTTGAATTCGCCTTCACTCATATCAAGACGCTGCATAATCTTTTCATTATGCTTCTTCGTAAATTCATCGTAACAATGAGTAAGTATATCGCACATATTCTCCGTCAAATCCGTTTTAGGACGGCGTTCGACTTGCAACAACAGGCATTCTTGCAACGATTGCGCGCCGATACCTGCCGGGTCGAATGTTTGGATAACCTGCAAAACTTTCTTTACTTCGTCCAAAGGAACATTCAATTGATTATATATTGCAAGTTCGTCAACGATAACATTGAGGTCTTTGCGAAGCATTCCGTCCTCGTCAAGCGAACCGATAAGGTATTCACCTATCTTATAATCGGTGTCGTTCAAATCCTGTTCGCCTAATTGTTCGGTAAGTTTCTCGTAAAAAGAAGTTGCATCAGAGAATGGAATATCCTCAGCACGAGTAGGTTGTGTACCGTTGTTTTGCCGAAGTTGATAATCGGGAATGTCATCCGGCGAAGAATAATCGTCAAGCGTGCTGTTTTCTTCCGACGCAGAACTGTCGCCTGCATCATCGGTATTTGAGTATTCGTCATCGTTTTCGTCATCCGGTGCATCCTCATTGCTCTCATCCAATGCGGGGTTATCCTGCAATTCCGTACGAATACGATCCTCAAACTCAAGAGTAGGCAATTCCAACAATTTCACCACTTGTATCTGCTGCGGTGAAAGAGTTTGCACCATCTGTTGCGACTGCTTCTGTACTTGATTTAAACCTTGTGACATTTTTATTCGCCCTTTTGGATGCAAAATTATACAATTATTGCAACATTACGAAGTTTTTAGTACGTAAAGCTACTTCCACCCATAAATTCCCGCATTAATGATGTCGGAGGTATTTCATTATCTTGTATCGGAGTGAAGTAACTGAGAAAATTAAGCAAGCGTATTGCTTCGGCATATTCGGGACAGTTCTCGGGAACTTGTCTCAATATAGGTTCGGCATGGTGGCGCATTACAGCAAACTCAAACAACATGGATGAGTTGAACATTACGTCGGCGTTCTCCTGAAAAGGGAATATCCATTTGTCTTCGCCTGCACGGACATCAGGCCATCGAGCTATTGTATCACGCGCGGTATATCCGCGATAATTAAAGTCACGGATGATACGTCGCAACAATCTGTTATCTGTTGTCGGTATCCAGTTATGGTCGTCGAGTGACATAGACGTCAAAGCAGATACATAAATTCTGAATTTATTTTCATTTGACACTTGCGATGTAAGATCGGGATTTAGTGCGTGATTACCCTCCAATACAAGGATAGTCTTATCATCAATACGCAGTTTGTCTCCTTTATATTCTTTTTCACCAAGTACGAAGTTATAACGTGGAAGAATCACTTCCTTACCGGTGAGCAAGTCCTGCAACTGGCTGTTGAACAACTTCAGATCAAGTGAATAAAGTGATTCATAGTCGTAATCTCCTTTTGCATCCCGAAGGGTATCCACACGGTTAACGAAATAATTATCTAATGAAATGGGGTAAGGCTTTAATCCACAGGCCATTAGCTGTACGGATAGACGTTTACTGAATGTTGTCTTACCTGATGACGAAGGACCGGATATAAGCACCATCTTTACACCGCTTTCCTTGATTGTATCAGCTATTTGCGCAATCTTTTTCTCCTGTAAAGCCTCAGCTACATTAATAAGGTCTGTGGCATGTCCCGTATTGCAGGCTATATTAAAATCGCCCACATTGTTAAGGCGCATAATCTCGTTCCATTGGATAAACTCACGAAAAACGTCCAAGATTTTGCCTTGAGTTGTAACTGGTTTTAGCTTTGCCGGTTCGTCAGAATTAGGAACTCGTAATAATATTCCACCATCATAGGTAATTAAATCGTACCATTTCAAATAGCCTGTATTCGGTACCAGATTACCATAGAAATAATCGGCATAATCGTCAAGCGTATAGTAGTATGTATATAATTTCCCTGAAGTTTCCAACAGACGCGCTTTATCGTCCATTCCCCTGTCGGCGAACATTCTTATGGCGTCTGACGTGTGACATTGCAAACGATGAAAGTTTCTGTTGCCATCAATAATGCTCTGCATTTGTTGTTTTATGCGCGCAACATCATCTTGTGTTGTTTCGCGTCCGATTTTCAAACGGCAGAAATATCCGTTACTTATAGCATGCTCGATAAGTATCTTTCCTTCGGGGAACAAATCATAAACGGCCTTGCAAAGGACGAAACAAAGTGAACGCACATAGGTACGTCGCCCGGAAGGGTCTTCCATTGTTAAGAATTCAACATCCTTGTTATCAAATACTCTAAAGTTCAGTCCCTCGGAACGATTATTCACTTTGGCACTTATAATTTCATAAGTCGACTCAAAATCAAATGCTTTATATATATCGATCAACATTGTTCCAAGGGGAAATTCTTTATAAGAATTGCTATTCTTGCAAAAAACTTGAATCATTTGTTTCATACTTCTATTCTATTTTTTGTTAGATTTATCTAGCATCAAATATAATCAAACCTAATATAAATAATCAGGCTGCAGGCTTATTTTATACTTTTTTAATTGCTACGTGTTTATATCTTGCACGTTTGCCGCCAAACCGATTATCAAGCATCATCATACGGGCGCAATGCAATAAAGATGTATTGATTGCATTTTGTTTTTATTATTTTGTAATTTTGCACAGACAAAAACCAATATATACATGGATTTTAATTATGATGTGATAGTAGTCGGTGGCGGGCATGCCGGATGTGAGGCTGCCGCTGCTGCTGCCAACATGGGAGCAAAGACTTGTCTGATAACAATGGACATGAATAAAATCGGTCAGATGAGTTGCAACCCTGCCGTAGGAGGAATAGCCAAAGGACAAATCGTTCGCGAAATTGACGCTCTAGGAGGTTTCATGGGTTTGGTTACGGACAAATGTGCCGTTCAATTCAGAATACTTAACCGCTCAAAAGGACCGGCCATGTGGAGTCCGCGCGCACAATGCGACAGAGGTAAATATATTTGGGAATGGAGATACGTGTTGGAGAATACTCCCAATTTGCACATTTGGCAAGACCAGGTACGTAATATAATTGTTGAAAACGGAGAAATAGTAGGTGTAAAGACTTGTTGGAATGTTACATTTTTCGCCAAATCGGTTGTTATCACGGCAGGTACTTTCCTAAACGGGCTGATGCATGTCGGCCGCAACAAATGGCCGGGCGGAAGAACAGCTGAGCCTGCAGTATACGACCTCACTGAAAGCATAACACAATATGGCGTTCGCAGCGCACGTATGAAAACAGGAACGCCAGTACGAATCGACGGAAGAAGCGTTCATTTCGAAGATATGAAGACGCAAGACGGAGAGGCAGACTTTCATAAGTTTTCCTTCATGAACACTCCGCAACGCAAATTGAAACAACTGCAGTGTTGGACAGTAAACACTAATGAAGAGGTACATAAGATTTTGCGTGATAACCTGGCCGACTCCCCACTCTATAACGGACAAATAAAAAGTATAGGACCACGTTATTGTCCAAGCATCGAAACAAAAATAGTTACATTTCCCGACAAAGATCATCATCCTTTGTTTTTGGAACCTGAAGGAGAAACAACACGTGAATTGTATTTAAACGGATTTTCTTCTTCGCTACCGATGAATGTACAAATTGAAGCATTGAAAAAGATTCCTGCTTTCAGAGACATTACAATATACAGACCGGGTTATGCCATAGAATATGATTTCTTCGATCCTACTCAACTCAACCATTCACTTGAGTCGAAAGTAATTAGAAATCTTTTCTTTGCAGGTCAGGTTAACGGTACCACAGGATATGAAGAAGCCGGAGGACAAGGAATAATTGCCGGAATAAACGCCGCCATAAAAGTAGGCGGAGGCGAACCGTTCATACTTGGTAGGAACGAAGCATACATAGGTGTTCTTATTGATGATTTGGTAACTAAAGGTGTAGACGAACCGTATCGCATGTTTACAAGTAGAGCGGAGTACAGAATATTACTTCGCCAGGATGATGCGGACGTTCGTTTAACTGAAAGATCTCATAATATAGGATTAGCCAAACAATGCCGTTATGACTTACTTTGCAGCAAACGCGAACAAATAGAACGAATAATTGATTTCGTAAAAGATTATTCAGTTAAGACAAATCAGATAAATAGCGCTCTTGAAAGTATCGGTACTTCCCCACTCCAATACGGCTGTAAATTAATTGATCTTATCAGTCGTCCGCAAATTACTTTAAAGAACATTTCAGATTTCATTCCTGAATTTCACGAATTATTAGACAGCATTACCGATAGACATGACGAGATATTGGAGGCTGCTGAAGTAAGAATAAAATACGCCGGATATATTGAGCGCGAAAGATTAATAGCGAATAGAATAGAAAGACTTGAGAATATCAAGATAAGAGGAAAGTTCGACTATGCAAATTTGCAATCCATTTCAACCGAGGCAAGGCAGAAACTTATTAAGATAGATCCGGAGACAATTGCACAAGCTAGCAGAATACCCGGAGTATCCCCAAGCGACATCAACGTTCTTTTGGTTCTCAGTCAAAAATAGGGACTACGTTTCACGTGAAACAATAGAAATAACTTTAAGCGCGTAATGCACTGATGACGAATAAATAAAGCAATTAAAAAAGACAGAAAACATAAGATTTTTCGATAATTTGAATATAAAAATAAAAGGATGGAAGTAGCGGAATACTTAAAAAATATTGTTGATAATTTGCCTGAAACTCCTGGGTGCTATCAATACCTGAATGACGAAAAGAAAATCATTTATGTAGGAAAAGCAAAGAACCTAAAGAGAAGAGTTTCCTCATACTTCCATAAAGAAGACCAACCGATAAAGACTCGAATGCTTGTAAAAAACATTCGTGATATAAGATATATTGTTGTTGACACGGATGAAGATGCTCTTCTTCTTGAGAACAACTTAATAAAAAAATATAAGCCTAGATATAACGTTCTGCTTAAAGACGACAAGACTTATCCTTCAATATGCGTAACAAACGAATTCTTTCCGAGAGTCTTTAAAACAAGAAAGATTATAAAAAACGGCTCAACATACTTCGGTCCATATACGCATCTGGGTTCGATGTATTATGTGCTGGATATAATAAAAAAAATATACAATGTAAGAAGTTGCAGATTACCGCTAACGCCTGATGCAATAAAGAAAAAGAAATTCAAGGTATGCCTGGAATATCATATTGGCAATTGTAAAGGTCCTTGCGTTGGTAATGTTAGCAGCGAAGAGTATATAAAAGATATAGAAGAAATAAAACAAATACTCAGAGGAAATACGCGCGAGCTTGTCCAGACTCTACGCGAAGAAATGGAGAATTATGCTGAAAGATTGGAGTTTGAAAAGGCGGAAATAATAAAAAGGCACTACCAATTGCTGGAATCTTATCGTTCAAAATCTCAAGTTGTAAGTAACTTGATAAATAATATTGATGTATTTTCAATAGAATCGGAAGAAAAGATGGCCTTTATAAATTACTTGCATATAAGTAACGGCAGCATTAATCAAGCCTTTACATTTGAATATAAGAAGAAATTGGACGAAACCGATGAAGACCTACTAAGTTTGGGTATAGTTGAAATGAGAGAACGATATAAAAGCAATTCAAAAGAGATCATAGTTCCGTTTGATTTGGAAATGAATTTAAACGGAGTTACCTACACTATACCGAAGACCGGTGAAAAGAAACAGCTTCTAAAGTTGTCGGAAATGAACGTAAAACAGTATAAATTAGACCGCTTAAAGCAAGCGGAAAAGCTGAATCCGGCACAAAAGACTATGCGATTGCTAAAGGAAATTCAAACGGATTTGAAGTTGGAACATCCACCTGTAAGGATAGAATGTTTCGATAATTCAAACATATCAGGGACGGATGCAGTGGCCGGATGTGTGGTGTTTGTGGAAGGTAGACCTGCAAAAAAGGAATATAGAAAATATAATATTAAGACTGTTGAAGGTCCTGATGACTATGCATCAATGCAAGAAGTGGTTAGAAGAAGATACAGCAGGCTTAAAGAGGAAAACGGTACTATGCCTAATTTAATAATTACCGACGGCGGGAAAGGACAAATGGAAGTGGTAAGAGAGGTAGTCGAAGATGAATTGCAGCTGAATATACCTATTGCCGGTTTGGCAAAGGATAACAGGCACCGTACGAACGAACTTCTTTATGGTTTTCCACCGGTGGTTATAGGCATGAAACAAAAAAGCGCCCTATTCCACTTGCTTACGAGAATACAGGATGAAGTACACAGATTCGCAATTACATTTCATAGAAACAAAAGAAGTAAGCGACAAATTGCTTCCATACTCGATGATATAAATGGTATTGGAGCAGCGACAAAAACAAAGTTACTGAATGAATTCAAGAGTATAAACGGGATAAAGTCTGCTAAGACGGAAGAAATAGAAAAGATTATAGGCAAAAGTAAAGCTAAAATAGTAATTGAAGGGCTAAATAAATAGTAATTATAGGGTTAAATAAATAGTAATTGAATGGTTGAAAAATATGAAATAATATATTACTTTTGCAGATATGAGAAGTGTTATTCAAAGAGTAAAACATGCATCTGTAACCATTGATGACAAAGTAAAATCATCAATTAATGACGGATTACTTGTACTTATTGGGGTGGAAGAAGCCGATAATAATGAAGATATTACATGGTTGAGCCATAAAATAGTAAACCTTAGAATATTCGATGACGAGAATAGCGTAATGAATAAATCGGTCATTGATACAAAAGGAGATATATTAATTATCAGTCAATTCACATTGTTCGCATCTACAAAAAAGGGTAATCGTCCGTCATATATAAGGGCAGGAAAACATGAAATAACAGTTCCTTTGTACGAAAAGTTCGTAAAAGAGGTAGAAAAAGAAATAGGGAAACCGGTTGGAACAGGTGAATTCGGAGCAGATATGAAGGTTGATTTACTGAACGATGGTCCTGTAACGATAGTAATTGATACTAAAAACAAGGAATAATGTTGATAGAATAGGTACAAAAGTGATATAAAAGCAATAAATAATGACAATAGAAGAAGCACAAGACGCTGTAGATCAATGGATTAATACTTATGGAGTAAGATATTTTAATGAACTGACTAATATGGCAATTCTCACGGAAGAAGTCGGAGAATTAGCAAAGGTTATGGCAAGGAAATACGGAGAACAGTCGTTCAAGGAAGGCGAAAAAGATAATCTTGAAGACGAAATGGCCGACGTCCTTTGGGTATTAATTTGCCTGGCAAACCAAACAGGCGTAGACTTGACAAAAGCGCTTGAAAAGAACATTGAAAAGAAGACTAACAGAGATAAAAATAGACATATTAATAATCCAAAATTAAAAAATCATGACTGAAGTACATGAACATGATCATCACGATCATCACGATCCCGAAAAGAGTAAATATGATGATGCTCTAAGCCTGTATCAAACAGATTATAATGATGAAGAAATAAACACAGCTGTGAAGAATCTTCTTGCAAGTAAAATAGCTGAAAATAAGACTACTGCCGTAAAGAAATTCTTGTTAAGCTCCATTGATTTGACATCTTTGCATACAGAAGATACCGATGAAAGTATACTGAAAATGACGGAAAAGGTGAACAATTTCGTTGAAGATTATGGAGAATTTGTCAACGTTGCCGGTATTTGTGTTTATCCGAGATTCACAAAATTAGTACACGACTCAGTAGAAGCTGATGATGTGAATGTTGTGGTTGTATGTGGCGACTTCCCCCACTCTCAAACTTATACGGAAGTAAAGGTTGCTGAAACGGCATTGTGCATTGCCGACGGTGCCGATGAAATAGATATTGTACTGCCTGTAGGCAAGTTTTTCAGCGGAGATTATGAAGACGCATGCGACGAAATGGAAGAGTTGAAAGAGACTTGCGGCGAGCATAAAATGAAAGTAATTCTTGAAACGGGTGCTTTAAAAACAGCAACCAACATTAAAAAGGCGTCAGTACTTGCAATGTATTCCGGAGCAGACTTCATAAAGACAAGCACAGGCAAACAAATGCCGGCTGCAACGCCTGAAGCATTCTATGTTATGTGCA
>Ga0069004_10000113_pt1 | contig 9852 bp, 9 predicted proteins | sample WestPond_Cattail_2_FD_62358 | JGI IMG/M metagenome (GOLD analysis project Ga0069004, IMG submission 62358) | Wetland microbial communities from the San Francisco Bay, California, USA, that impact long-term carbon sequestration - WestPond_CattailB_D2 | ecosystem: Environmental > Aquatic > Marine >...
AATGTCGGAGATAATGTCGGAGATAATGTCGGAGATGTCGGAGATAATGTCGGAGATAATATAAATAACAATAATGATCATTTGGTTTTAGAGCAGATAAAAGAAAATAACAAAATATCAGCAACCGAACTAGCGACTAAATTGAATTTAAGTTCACGACAATGTGAACGTATTATTGCTTCGTTAAAGGCAAAAGGACTGCTGATTAGAGTCGGTTCTGCTAAAGCTGGGTATTGGATTGTAAAATTACCTCAATCTTAAAGTAATGCTTACGTATTATCCATACTCTCATCAACCATATAGCGAAAAAGCCATTACTGATGATTTCGTAAATTGTGTCCCAAGGCGCTCCGACATTGATAAAACGTTTAACTAACCAAAATACTATATCAATATTGAAGATGACGTTCCAGATTTTCTCTCGGTCGGAAAAAGCCACAGTGTTGACTTTACCTTCTTCAACATCAACCACAACAGAAGATTCTATAAACTTGAATGCACTCCTTACGGTAATTTTATACATTCCTACGGGCATTTGTATGTGAACTGGCCCTCCTTTCATCACTCCTAACACTTTGTCGTTGACACAGATGTAATGTGGAAGATCGAAAAGTCGTTTCTTTTTCGGCGATATTATAATTTCAGCCATTCGTTATCTACTTTATATTAATATGCAAAAGTCTTTATTACTTCTGTTATAGTCATATTATCATTTGTGATTATTGCACACAAAAGAATATCATTTGTGGCAATTTTCAAAACATTTTGCCAAAAATGATATAACTTTTCACCATTTATCATTTAACCGGTGTAATTAATATCGCTACATAACGATAAAAATATAAGTCACATATAATAGTAAATATATTATATATTACACATAATATTTGGTGATAAGATATAATTTATTTACCTTTGTTGTATGAGTGATATAAAAGACATATATGAGTTATCCAATCCTGAAATTATTATGAAATTAGGAAAAAGATTCAAAGACTATCGTTTGGCTTATAGGCTTACGCAAAAAGAAATGGCCGACAAAGCCGGCATGAGCATTATTACTTTACGTAATTTTGAAAACGGTAAGGCTTTTAACATCACTATGGGTAATTTTCTTGCACTATTGAGAGTTGTTGAAAGTCTTAACGGAATAAATGAACTTCTACCTGAAATCCCTGCATCTCCTTATACAATGGAAAAATTATTGGAGAAGAAACCAAAACGAATCCGCCATGGAAAATAATATTGTAAGCGTTATGCTTTGGGGTGAAGAAGTAGGTAAACTTTATTGGAACGACCAACTTAATCGCGCTGTTTTTAATTATAATCCTGACTTCATTAAAAAAGGCCTGGATATTGCTCCGTTAACGGCATCTATAACTAAGGCGTTTGGTAAAAACATTACTTTATTAGGCAATAAAAGCAAGATATATCAAGGACTACCTGAATTCATTGAAGATTCTTTGCCGGACAAATTGGGAAACACCGTGTTCGCGTACCTGATATAGGTTACATCGTCGGCCGAAAAGCGGCACTCGCAAAACAAATCATCAGACAAGGACAAAATAAGATGTCTGAGGATTTGAAGAAAAAATATGTAGATAATTACCTTCTTCCAAAAGCAAAAAGGGATGCCAATATCAAATAATATTAGCTTCTCGATACTTGCAATCCTGTATCTGATAATGTCATTTCCACAAAACGTGCTCGCTCGTTAGGTGCATGCTCCGTCAATATTCTGCGAATACGTTGGGCTGCCTCAGGCGTTTTAGCCACCATATATAAGTAACCACCTCCGCCTGCTCCAGGAAGTTTGTATCCTAAAGTGTAATCTTTAATTAAATTGATGATTTGCTCCACTTGCGGCGGATTAGTGCCGCTGTCTAACAATTTATTTTGTTCCCATGACTTAGCTACTAATCGTCCGTAATCTTCAAAATTGCCGCGAAGAATGGTTTCACTCATATCTATGGCATGTGCCTTCATCTCTGAAAGCAGACTGAGATGGCTGCCGGAATTAAGGAACATATTGGCTACAATCTCACTTAAAATGCCTTTGGCGGTACGGGTAAGACCGGTATAATACAACAAATGGCAGTCACGATATTGAGGTGATGTAAACATCTTATCCGGTAACCAACGCGATTGCGGTTGCTGCATAAAGCCGGGTTGACTTTGCAACAGTTTAACTCCTTCAAGCACTCCTCCATACTGGTCTTGCCAACCGCCACCTGTAGTCAACAATTGCTCAAGAACCAAAGTACGCCGACAAATCTCATCTTTATCCCATGCCAATCCGCAAAAATCGTTCAATGCTCCCAACACGGTGGAAGCAAGAATTGAACTCGTGCCCAAGCCGGAACCGGCCGGTATAGCAGCCAACAACGTTACTTCAAGACCAAAACCGAAATCTTTCAGTTGTTCTTCAAGCGATGCATAATGATGTTGTTGCAACAAAGGCGTAAACCCTGCAAGAACTAAAGCGGCTTTAGGTATTGAAAACGGTGAACCTACATGCATATAATCCTGTATCTGCTCATAAGTGTCGACTATTTCGGATGCTCCCATATCAATGGAACGAAGAATTATATGTGGTTCCTTGCACGGTTTTACGTACACCTGCAACGGCGGTTGCCCGTTGAGTTCTATTGCAAGATTAACGACATTTCCTCCGCAATAAAGCGAATAAGGAGGTGTATCCGTCCAACCTCCGGCTACGTCTATACGCACAGGGCTGCGTCCCCAAACAATTTGGTCGGGACGTACATTAAGATGTGGAGTAACCTTTTTCTGCAAAAACTCTCCTAAAAGTCCTTCACGCAAGTAACCGTATGCTTGGTCTTCTTCATGCTTATAATCTTTCTCGTTACGCAACTTCATAATGCGTGCACGTAGCATGTGATTATGTATTTTAGTCATTTGCGGAGAACCATTGCTCACTTCTTCTGGCATAGGCAAGCCCAGACTAACAAATTCGTTAGCTGTGTCGACCAAGTCTAATTGATAAAATATGCTCTTCTCATAATTTTTCGACAAAGCCAACAAATTTTGTTTACGAAACCCTTCACGCTGCGCATAAAGACGCTTCATGTTAGCTTTTGACGATATTTCATCTGCTGATAATTTTTGGCACTTCAACCATAACTGTTTACCTTCGGGCATTGTCGGCTCATAAGTCATCCATCTAAGCAAAACACCCAATTCATCAATGGACTCGGTAACAGGAAACAGGCCGGCAAATTGCAAATCCGACGTATCACCACTAATATCCTGAGAAGATAAATTTCGTTGTCTCATCCATTCTATTACCGATATATTGATGAATTTAGTAGACTCTTCACGTAGATGTCCCTTAAACTCATCCATGAAACCGTATGGTCTGACAACATAAGCTTTTTCGCCTATAGGCACCACATCCACACAAATATTGTCGGGTAGTTTTATTTGCCAATCATTACGTGGTACTCCGGTTATAATTTGCGAGCGCCCAAATGTCCAACCATCACCCACAAAACTGTTTTCAATCCAGATATTGTCGTTATTATTACTAAGTGTAGCTGCAGACTCGGAATTTTGTATGAAAATGGCAGGATTCGGTTTTACTTTCAAGTGCATGATACGGCGTTGATCGCATACTTTATTCTGAATGGCAACGGTAGACGAAAGCAACTCATGAGAAGTGCCGAAATGATAGAATTCGCCACCGGGCAAAGGCAAAACCGCTACTGATAATTTATTAAGTTCTTCGTCAGCGATAACAGGATGTTTACCCAAAGCTAAACCATATTCAGAATACATATCATAATAAGAAATATCATCTGCACCATCCTTATGTGAACGTTTCATAAGCAAATCAAGTGCTTTATCGCTAAGAAGCCAAACGCCTATATCCATTAAATAAAGATGAGTTTTAGAAAGAGATTCCAACGTTTCGACAGATGGTTTTTGCAACATATAATTAAGCACATCTTCTGAGGTACGATTCATTACAAAAACACCATGGTTAGTTGCCAACGCCGCATTTGCCCACAATCCGTAACATACTACATCAACATCCGGAATAGGTTGCAAAGGCTGCTCTGCCCTCACATATACGTCGCCACTGGCAATAAGTGTATGTAAACGTGTTGGAGCAACCGATAATATCTTATTATATAAAGGCAGTTGCAACGACAGTAGATTCTGTTCCAAACGCTGACCACGTTCCCAGTCAAATACAGGTATTGGAGTAAGTATCTTACCCGACGGAGCATAGGCCGGTAATCTGCGGCTTTGTCCTCCGGCATGAATCAATATCTTTTTATCACGTGCCAACCAATTAGCCATACTGCCCTGCGGATCTTGCTTTTGCTTGCAAGCTTCCAATAACCAAGTTGTACCGCCGCCGGAACCGAGTTTTGAACCTACAGGGTCAGAAGTACAGAACCATTCTTCAGAGTCAAGGACCTCCAATTCACAAAAAGAATCCACCAAATTAGGAGGTAATGATAAAAGATTTTTTGTCATGCCATAAAACTGTTTGAATGACAAATATATAATTATTTTTTGGAATATTGTTTTATTTCATTAAAAAACATATCTTTGCATCGGTTTTCAAAAATTGAGACCAAGGGGTGCCCTAAATAAACGGGCTGAGATTAGACCCTCGAACCTGATACGGATAATACCGGCGTAGGGAGTGAGACACATAAAGTACCCCTTTTTGTGTAATTTTTAATTATTTCTTAAGAATGAAAAGACAAGTTGTTATGCTCGCAGCTTTTGCATGCAGTGCAATGACATTTGCTCAGCATCGTACGGCTGAGGCATTACCAGACAGTACTTCAATGGTTCATCTACAGGAAGTACAAGTGGTTTCTACTCGTGTCGGAGAAAAGACTCCTATGGCTTATGAGAATGTAAGCAAAGATCAAATTCAAAAACAAAATTTCGGACAAGACGTTCCTTCACTGCTTTCGTTAACACCGTCCGTCGTCACATCTTCCGATGCGGGAAACGGAATAGGATATACGTACATCCACGTTCGCGGTACCGACCCGTCACGTATAAATGTCACGGTTAACGGCATTCCTATTAATGACCCTGAAAGCAGCCAGCTGTATTGGGTTGATATGCCTGATTTGGTGTCAAACACGGATAACATACAAGTGCAGCGCGGCGTAGGCACATCTACAAACGGAGCAGGTGCTTTCGGTGCTACAATAAATATGCAAACCGATGAATTATCAAATAAAGCATTCGGCTCATTTGACGGCTCGGCAGGTTCTTACGGTTCTCACAAAGAGACGTTTAAATTTGGTACAGGTCTGCTTAATGACCATTGGGCATTCGAAGGTAGACTTTCCAACATAGGTAGTGACGGATATATAAAACGCGCTTTCTCAAAACTTGACTCTTACTTCCTGCAAGGCGGATATTTCGGTGATAAAACCGTAGTTAAATTCATTACTTTCAATGGTAATGAACGCACATATTTTGCATGGGACTATGCAACTAAAGCACAAATGGAGCAATACGGACGCAGATATAACCCAAGTGGAGAATATACAGACGATAATGGTAAAACTGCCTATTATAAGAATCAAACCGATAATTATCACCAGCAACATTATCAATTGTTTTGGAATCAAATTCTTTCGCAATACTTCAATTTGAACGTGGCTCTATATTATACTCGTGATTTTGGTTACTACCAAGAATATAAACCGGATCAAAAGTTATACAAGTATCTACTAACCTCAACTATCGGTTCCGGTAGCGACCTTATCAACGAGAAACTGGAAGACCACAACTTCTATGGTACGGTATTTTCTCTTAATTACAAAAACAATAGATTAAACTCTTCGTTAGGTGGCGGTTGGAACGACTTCGACGGCGACCATTACGGACAGGTATTATGGGTAAAGAACTTCAGCGGTTCTCTTGATCCTGATCATGAATACTACAGAAATAGTGCTGATAAAAAAGATGGCAACGTGTATGCTAAAGTCAACTATGAACTCATTAAAGGATTGAATGCTTATGCCGATATGCAATATCGCCGCGTAGATTATAAAATAACCGGACCTACAGATAAGTTTGATAATAACAAAAATCAACTTAGCCTGAATGTACATAATCATTTCAACTTCTTCAATCCTAAAGCAGGTTTATATTGGACTGTTAATCCCAATAATACAGTGTATGCATCATTTGCCGTAGCTCACAAAGAACCGACACGTGACAATTATGAAGATAATATTGACGATCAACTTAAAGCAGAACAATTAAACGATTGGGAAGCCGGATACAAATATGCAAGCAGAATGTTCAGTGCAGGAGCGAACTTCTACTATATGCACTATAATGATCAATTCGTATTAACCGGACAACAAAATGCTCTTGGCGACATGATATCAAAAAATGTAGGCAAGAGTTATCGTGAAGGTGTAGAATTGAGTGCGGCTTTTCAACCGTGTAAAGCTTTTCGTTGGGATGCTAACGCGACATTCAGCCGAAACCGCGCAAAAGATTGGATGGTTACTTTAGATAACACAGGGAAAAACGTAGACTTGGGCGACACTCCACTGTCATTCTCTCCCGACGTAATCTTCAAAAATATATTTTCATATAACTATAAAGGTTTTGAAGCTTCGCTGCAAAGCCAATACATAGGCAAACAATACATGACTAATACAGGCTTCAAATCGTATGTAGACGGCAGTAATAATGTCAGCCTTATGTTGGACTCTTACTTCGTAAGTAACTTGAATCTGGCATACACATTCAAACTTCGTCACATGAAATCAGTTACGGCTGGTGTCACATTCTACAACTTATTTAGCGAGAAATACGAGAGTAACGGCTCTGCCAATGCACAGCTCGAAAGCGACAGCAATGGCAAAGTCATAGCATATCAGGATGCCGATGGAGATTCATACTCAGCATACTCCGCACAAGCTCCGGTAAACTTTATGGCTCACTTATCACTCAATTTCTAATGAGCACTTTAACCATACTTGACATCACAGGCACAATCATCGGATTGGTTTACCTGTGGCTTGAATACAAGGCAAGTATACACTTATGGGTAGTCGGCATCATCATGCCGGCTATCTATATTTTCACATACTACAAAGCCGGGCTTTATGCCGACTTCGGCATAAATATTTATTACTTTTTTGCCGCTATTTACGGTTGGTTGGTATGGACTTTCGGTAAAAAGCACGAACAAAAAGAAGGCGAAGAACTTCCGGTAACGCATGCTTCTTATAAATTCATGTTTAAAGCCCTTGTCCTATTTGTTGTGCTTTGGATAATCGTGGCATTGATATTGATACATTTCACCAATAGCACTGTACCGATATTGGATAGTTTCGTAAACTCTCTCAGCATAATCGGCATGTGGATGCTTGCCCGTAAATATGCTGAACAATGGATAACATGGATTGTGGTTGATGCAGTCTGTTGCGGACTATATATATATAAAGGTATACCTTTTACGGCCGGACTATACGGAGTTTACGCAATTGTTGCTATCTTTGGTTTTTTAAAATGGAAAAAGATGATTGAAAATGAAATATCCGATAATTGACAAAACATACAAACCGGATGCAGTAATTCTCGGCAACGGCAACTTTCCAAATGCCGATTTACCGTTACATCTGCTTAAACATGCCCCGTATACCGTATGCTGTGACGGTGCAGCCGATGAATTCATTGCACGCGGCTACACACCGGATGCAATTGTAGGCGACTGTGATTCGTTGTCAGAAGAAAACAAACTTAAATATTCTGCAATTATACATATAGAGCATGAACAAGAAGACAATGACCAGACAAAAGCTATTCGTTTTTGCAAGGCTCACGGATTTAAAAATATAGTAATAGTCGGCGCCACCGGTAAACGCGAAGATCACACATTGGGTAATATCAGTTTGCTGCTCCGATATATGCAGATGGATATGAATGTTGCTGCAATTACCGATTACGGAACTTTCACTCCCGTACATGGAACAGCGAAATTCGAATCAAAGAAAGGACAGCAAATAAGTATATTCAATTTCACTTGTACTAATCTTACAGCCAATAATGTGGTCTATCCAACACGTGCTTTCAACAGTTGGTGGCAAGGAACATTGAATGAATCTAAAAGCGATACGTTCAACATCGAAGCCGACGGAGATTATATCGTATTCATGAATGCACTTTAATCAAATTATTCCAATCTGTCGTATAGCATGGCGACAATAAATCACGACGAAGATAATTAAGTGCATCACCCTGTACCGCAAGGCGTATACCATTGGAAACAAATCCCTTATTCATTTTGTCCATTACAGACATCAATTGCTTACGATTCTTATGAGGAAACGATTGCATAAAAAGGTTGCCCTGTACCATATCCTCAGGCACCACTTCCGCCATAATAACAGCAGCACGCTTATAGCCGTAGCCTTCACGAAATATCTCATGCAATCCTCTCAAAGCCTCTTTGGTCACAACCAGCGTATCCGAAGTGGCCTCAGGGAACTTCATCATAATGCTGTTTGAATATTGCGGATCGTCTTCTCTAAAATGATTTGTGGATATATGCACTATCATTGATAATACACAACTTTTCTGACTACGCAATTTGGCAACACCGATTGAAGTAAAAGACGATACGAACTCCTCCAATTCACTAATCTTATACTTTTGAGTAGGAAAAGAGCGCGACGTACATATCTGTTGTTTGCGATCGGTTTCCACCATATCCATATCAATACACGAGTCTCCATGCAGCTCACGCCATGTACGTTCACCTGTCACAGAAAAAGTTCTGCGTACCTGAGTTTGTGGTAAAGCCGCAAAATCTGCCGCTGTGTTTATGCCGTCATCAATAAGTTTACGCGAGTTACGTCTGCCTATACCCCATATGTCTTTAATCGGGAACAACTTAAGTGCTTTATCTATCTTTTCTTTTGTGTCCATCAAACAAACACCACGATAACCGGTATACTTCTTGGCAAAAACGCTCGCCATTTTAGCCAGCGTTTTGGTAGGCGCTATTCCTAACGAAATCGGAATACCTGTATTGCGGCGAACTGTACTAACTATTTCTCCACCATATTCTTTTAAATTGAAATGTGCTTCAAACCCTTCAAAATTCAAGAAAGCCTCATCAATGGAATATATCTCTATATCAGGAGTGTATCTGCCGAGAATATTCATAACACGCGATGACATATCTCCGTATAAAGTGTAATTGGATGAGAAAGCTGTTAAATGATATTCATCCACCTGCCGCCGCAATTGGTAAAAAGGTATACCTCTTTTAATTCCTAATTTTTTAGCCTCATTCGACAATGCCACCACGCAACCGTCATTATTGCTCAGCACTACGACCGGTTGCTTTTCAAGTTCAGGTCTGAACACACGCTCACACGATACGAAAAAACTATTACAGTCTGCCAATCCGAACATAACGCTATCGCTTTTTACGGTTTTTCTTTATTGTATAAGTAACTACACCCCATACCATAAAATTATTATCGGCAGTTACTACAATAGATTTATAAGCAGGGTTTGATGGTACCAGTTCACAATGGTCATCCTCTATCCTCAATCTTTTCAAGGTGAATTCTCCATCAACAAAACATACGCACAAATCTCCGTTTTCAGGCTCTATTGATTTGTCTATCACCAATATATCACCTTCAATTATTCCTTCATCACACATTGAATCTCCGACAACTCGTCCGAAAAAAGTGGACGAAGCATCTTTCACCAACACCTTGTTCAAGTCTATGGAAAACTCCATGTAATCCTGTGCCGGAGATGGAAAACCTGCATGAATGCCATCGTTAGCAAAAGGCAATTGCTCCTTGCTTG
>Ga0069004_10000114_pt1 | contig 9836 bp, 11 predicted proteins | sample WestPond_Cattail_2_FD_62358 | JGI IMG/M metagenome (GOLD analysis project Ga0069004, IMG submission 62358) | Wetland microbial communities from the San Francisco Bay, California, USA, that impact long-term carbon sequestration - WestPond_CattailB_D2 | ecosystem: Environmental > Aquatic > Marine...
TCCCCGAACTGCTCAATCACAAGGGAGAAGACATCATCATAACAAACGGCAACACTTTGTTGGGTGCCGATGACAAAGCCGGCATTGCTGAAATAGTAGAAGCAATGGTTTATTTGAAAAAACACTATGAGATAAAACACGGGAAAGTTCGTATCGGGTTTAACCCGGATGAAGAAATAGGATTGGGCGCTCATAAATTTGACGTCAAACTGTTCGGTTGCCAATGGGCATACACTATGGACGGCGGTGAAGTCGGTGAACTTGAGTTTGAAAACTTCAATGCTGCCGCTGCAAAAATAACTTTTAAAGGACGAAACGTTCACCCTGGTTCTGCCAAAAATAAGATGATAAATAGTATGCGCATAGCAAATGAATTTGCCAACATGCTGCCACGCCACGAAACTCCAGAACATACAGAAGGATATGAAGGTTTCTATCATTTAATAGGCATGAAGGGCGAAGTTGAAAATACAACGCTAAGTTATATCATACGCGATCATGACAGAAAGATGTTCGAAAACCGCAAAAGAGAGATCGAGCATTTAGTCCACAAAATAAATCATGATTACAATCCGGATACCGCCACACTCGAGATGCACGACCAGTACTATAACATGCGCGAAAAGATAGAGCCTGTAATGCATATCGTGGATATTGCTTCCGATGCGATGAAAGAAATTGGAGTTACGCCGAAAGTCCAGGCTATACGTGGAGGTACAGACGGAGCACAACTCAGTTTCAAAGGACTTCCTTGCCCAAATATATTTGCAGGTGGCATGAATATGCACGGACGTTATGAATACTTACCAATACCAAGTATGGAAAAGGCTATGAACACAATAATAAAAATAATAGAGATTCTGGGGAAAAGATAACAACACTTATGTTTCATCTGGCACCTCTTATCACAGATTTAGCCGTTATACTCTTCAGCGCAGGAATAATCACGCTGTTGTTTAGACGGTTGAGGCAACCATTAGTTTTAGGCTATATTGTTGCAGGGTTCCTTGTGGGTCCTCATTTGGGACTACTTCCATTCAACATGGACATGAACAGTGTGCAAACATGGAGTGATATAGGGGTCATATTCTTGCTTTTTGCCTTAGGTCTTGACTTTAGTTTCAAAAAGATTCTGAAGACAGGAGGATCAGCAGTTATAACTGCCTGCACAGTAATATTCTGCATGATATTGCTAGGCATCATTATTGGGTTGTCATTTCACTGGCACCGTGTAGATTGCATCTTTTTAGGCGGCATGTTGGCGATGTCATCCACCACCATTATATATAAAGCCTTCAATGATATGGGGATACGGCAACAAAAGTTTGCCGGACTGGTGCTAAGCATATTGGTTTTTGAAGATATTCTTGCCATAGCTTTGATGGTTATTCTCAGCACTGTTGCAATAAAATCAAGTTCAAAAGGGACTGAACTGTTATTTTGTCTCGGCAAATTAATCTTTTTTCTAGTACTCTGGATCATTATAGGAATATATTTATTGCCGTCATTCCTGCGAAGAGCAAAAAGTAATTTAAATGATGAAACTTTACTTATTATAAGCCTCGGACTATGCCTGTGTATGGTTTATATCGCCACGAAAGTCGGTTTTTCTCCTGCATTCGGTGCATTCATAATGGGCAATATACTGGGAGAAACCTCTGAGCAGGAAAAGATAGCCAAATTGGTAAAACCGGTGAAAGACTTATTCGGAGCTATATTCTTCGTCTCAGTAGGAATGATGGTTGACCCGGCGATGTTAGCTCAATATGCTATACCTATTATTGTGATAACATTTACTGTAATTATCGGACAAAGCTTATTTGGGACATTCGGAACTTTACTTTCGGGACAACCTTTGAAGACAGCTGTTCAATGCGGCTTTTCACTTACACAAATAGGCGAATTCGCTTTTATCATAGCTTCTTTAGGCGAAAATCTAAAAGTGACAAGTTCGTTTCTTTATCCGATAGTAGTAGCAGTATCGGTTATCACCACATTTACAACACCTTATATGATAAGGTTGGCTGTACCAACTTACAATAAGTTAGAAAAGATATTACCCGATAGTTGGATAGCATTCTTCAACCGCTACAGTAGCGGCTCACAAACGATAAACCCTGAAAACAATTGGCATAAACTATTATTTGCCATAACCAAAATAGTTATTGTATATTCAATAATCATCATCGCTGTTATATTATTGTCGTTCCAGTTTATAACGCCTCTTTTACGTAACGCACTTCCCGGAATATGGGGCTCGCTTGCAAGTACGTTAATCACATTAGTGTGCATATCTCCTTTTGTGCGTGCAATAATGATAAAGAAGAACCATTCCGACGAATTACAAGCCCTGTGGAATGATAAGGATATGAATCGCGGACCATTGGTATCACTCGTAGTATTAAAGTTTATATATGCCATGCTATTCGTGATGTACGTAATTTCCTCACTGCTCAATACCGACTTGGGCGTAGCCTTAGGTATAGCTATAATTATATCATTTGTTATGGTATATTCTCAACGTTTGAAGAAACAATCCATACGCATTGAAAAGAAATTTTTGAAAAACCTGAACTTCAAAGATGAGCAAGAGAAATACATTGGTAAAAAGAAACCTTCATATGCACACCTACTCGTTTCACGCGATATTCACATGACCGACTGCACGTTGCCTGCTGATTCATCATGGGCAGGAAAGACACTTAGCGAATTAAGCTTAGGCAAAAAATATAAAATACATGTTGCTTCAATATTACGCGGTTCACTACGCATCAACATCCCGAACGGTAAAGAGCATCTTTTCCCTGACGATGAAATGCAAGTAATCGGTTCGGATGAGGACTTGGAACATTTCGATAAAGAAATGAAGCGAACAATGCCCGGTATTATTGACGAAACGACCATTGAAAAAAGTGACATGCAATTAAAACAATTAATAGTTCATTACGATTCGATGCTGTTGGGGCATACGCTTAGAGAATGCGACATACGCAACAGGTTCAAATGCCTGATAGTTGCTATCGACCGGGGAGAAGATTCGTTATTGATACCAGATGCTAATGATACTTTTATAGAAGATGATATTATATGGATAGTAGGCGAAGAACAAAATATTTACCAAGTAGCAAAAGAACTTATTTATTAACAACATAAAAAATAAAAGATTATGGAATCCGATCCAAAAGAATGTCTTTATTGTCAAAACAACGATACGCTGCATGGCCTAATGATTGAAATAGCTCAACTTAGCGTATCACGTGTATTCTTATTTAAAGAACAAACTTATCGCGGACGTTGCCTCGTTGCATACAAAGACCACGTAGACGACATAAATCTGCTAAGTGAAGCTGACCGCAATGCTTTTATGGCTGATGTAACACGCGTAACACGCGCAATGCAAAATGCTTTCCACCCAGATAAGATAAACTACGGTGCTTATGCCGATACGCTACAGCACCTGCATTTTCATCTTGTTCCCAAATATAAAGGTGGACCTGACTTCGGAGGTGTTTTCCAAATGAATCCGCGCAAAACTTATTTAAGTGACGAAGGATATGAAAAGATGATAAACGCCATGAAGGCTAATCTATAGTAGTATCAATCTTCGTCCGAATCGAAGTCAAAATCGAAATCATCTGCGGTAGTGAATTGTTCAAGTTCACGCCGCTCTTTTTTTGTGGGACGACCTGTACCGCGAGCTCTGTTTACGAAACCGCTTATGCGGTTCATCTCAAGTAATTCATATTGATCTGGAGTAGTGACATTCTCTAAATAATCCTTTACAAACTTGGCTCCCACCCTGTTTTCCAACGGTTGCAGCACTTTAAATGAATAAGTAACAGGACTTCTCTTTACCTGAACTATGTCGCCCTCTTTCACCATGTGTGACGGTTTCATCACCACATCCTTTATGGAGATACGACCCTTTTTGCAAGCATCGGCAGCAATTGTACGTGTTTTAAATATACGCACTGACCATAGCCATTTGTCCAATCTTGCTTCTTTTATCATAATTCACTTATGATTATTATATCTGTTCATCGTGACATCAATGCCCGACAACACAAAACTTTGAATAATTTCAATAGACGTATTAATAAGTTCGGGCATTTGTTGCAATTGTTCTTCCGGAAATTGCCCTAATACATAATCCACTTGTTGTCCGTGTTGGAAATCACTTCCTGTACCAAAACGCAAACGGGCATAAGATTGTGTTCCTAAAAGTTCTTCGATATTCTTCAATCCATTATGTCCGGCCGCACTACCCTTGCCTTTCAATCTAAGAGTGCCGAAAGGCAATGCCAAATCATCTACGACTATAAGAACATTACTTAAAGGTATGTTCTCCGTCTGCATCCAATAGCGTACGGCCTTACCGCTTAAATTCATATACGTATTGGGTTTAAGCAGAATAACCTTGCGTCCCTTCAACGGATATTTAGCTATAGCGCCATAACGCTCATCCTCAAAAACGATGTTGGACGCCTTTGCAAGGGCGTCCAACACACTAAATCCTATATTGTGGCGGGTTCCCCGGTATTCATCTCCGATATTACCTAACCCGGTTACCAAATATTTCATTTACAATAAACTCAGTATTTATTTGCCTTATTTAGCAGGAGCGGCAGCAGCATCACCCGCAGCAGGAGCAGCAGCAGCGGCGGCATCACCAGCAACAGGAGTAGCAGCAGTTGTTGTATCCAATTGAGCAACACGCGTCATCTTAACCGAACAAACTACTGAAGACTTTGAATTTTGTATTTCCATATTCTCGAAGTTCAAGTCACCGACTTTAATTGATTTACCCAAACCAAGATCAGAGATATTGACTTCCAACTTTTCAGGAATATTGTTATATGAAGCTTTCACTTTCAGTTTACGAAGAACATGATTGATTTTACCGCCGGCTTTAACACCTTCTGCCAAACCTTCAAGTTCTACAGGAACTTCCATTAAAATAGGTTTGCTTTCATCTATCTGATAAAAATCCACATGTAATATTTTATCAGTTACCGGATGAAACTGAATTTCTTTCATTATGGCATTAACGGTAGTATCGTCAATAGTCAGGTTGACTACATAAATATGAGGAGTGTAGACTAACTTGCGAAGTCCTTCGTTTGTTACGGTAAAAGCCTTGGCAACAGGTTTGCCGTCTTTGTCTTTTTCTACTCCATAAAGTACGCATGGTACGCTATCACTTTTGCGAAGAGCCTTTGCAGCCTTCTTGCCGAACTCCGTTCTAAGAGTTCCTTTTACATCAATTGATTTCATTTTTTTAATTTTTTGTGTTACTCTAAATTAAGTTTACTTTGCCTAATTCACCATCACACGTATGCATAGGTGTTAAAAAGCGACTGCAAAGATACTTCAAATAAAGCAAACAGCCAAACTCTTAATCAAAATCTATATCAATTTTTATATCACCGCCTTTATTTGCCTCATCTTTGCCTTCATCCTTGGCATCATCTTCACTATCATCTTTCTTCGGTTCAGTCAACAAGGGAGCAGCTTCATCAGTATTACTCGTTTCATTATCTTTCTTTTGTTCGTAATAATCAATATCAGGTTGATTATCACAAATATAATCCATCGTATCTTTCAATCCGGACAGAAACTTCTCGAAATCCTCACGATAAAGGAAAATCTTATGTTTTTCAAAACTTACTTGCATATCGTCTCCTTCACCGGTAATAATCTTTTTGCTTTCAGTGACAGCAAGAAACATCTCGCCCTTCCTGTTTTTCTTCACATCCACGTAGTATATACGCTTGCCTGCTTTAATTGCCTTTGAATAAACGATGTCTTTTTCGTTTAATTCGGCTCCACTTTTCTTTTTAATCTCTTCCATTTTTATCTCTATTTATCAATAAATCGAGTTCAAAATTGAATATTTTTTTTGTACTGTCAAAAGAAAGTAAAGAAAAAAATCAATTTATTTGCAATAAGTAGTAAAAATATATAATTTTGCCATCGAAACAAAATGAAGTTGAAAAAACAGTTATGATTAACAGAGCTCTTATACGAACAAAGATCGTGCAAATAGTATATGCATATTGTCAAAACGAAAACAAGAACTTGGATAATGGTGAAAAAGAATTATTCTTCAGTCTTTCCAAAGCATATGATCTATACAACTTTCTTTTATTATTAATGGTGGAAGTAACCAGATATGCACGGCAACGTATTGAAACCGAAATAACAAACGCCACAATAACCCAACAGACGGGAAGATTCAATAAAAGATTTGTAAATAATCGCTTCATATCACAATTAGAGGTAAACGAACAGTTGAACGAATTCGTAAACAACAAAAACAAAAGTTGGGGCGGCGAGACTAATTTCATCAAAAAACTGTTTGGACAAATAGAAGGCTCTGATGTTTATAAAGCTTACATGACTTCAAACGAGAATTCTTACGAGGACGACCGTGAAGTATGGCGTAGACTCTACAAGACTTTTATTCAAAGGAATGACGATCTTGACCAGATACTCGAAGATCAAAGCCTTTACTGGAACGATGATAAAGAAATAATAGACACATTCGTGATTAAAACAATAAAAAAATTCGATGAAAGCAACAAAGGTGCGCAGCCGTTACTGCCAGAGTTTAAAGACGAAGAAGATATGGAATTTGCCCGTCGCTTGTTTCGTCGCACAATAATGAATCAGGATTTCTATCGCCACCTTATCAGTGAAGGTACACGTAATTGGACACTCGACCGCATAGCGCTGATGGATGTAATCATTATGCAAGTGGCATTGGCCGAAATACTCAGTTTCCCTTCAATACCAATAAATGTTTCGCTCAACGAATATGTAGAGATAGCAAAGCACTATAGCACACCTAAAAGTGGAGCCTTTATTAATGGTACTTTGGATGGAATAGTTAATCAATTAAAAAAAGAGGGTAAATTAGAGAAAAACTAATACCTTTGTTATATTAATTAGAAAATATTTAAATTATGAACTTACTATCGGTTTTATTGGCAGCTCCTGCGCAAGCAAGCGGTAGCAGCTATTTTTGGATTATGATGATTGTGATGTTTGCCATCATTTATTTCTTCATGATTCGTCCACAGAATAAGAAACAAAAAGAAATTCAGAAATTCCGCGCCAGCCTCCAAGTTGGTGATGAAGTTGTTACAGCCGGTGGCATTCACGGTACGATTAAAGAGATAGACGGCTCGACTGTTGTCGTTGAAATTGCCAATAACGTAAAAATTAAGGTAGAAAAGAGTTCTATCTACAAAACAGGGACAGCCGCAAACGAAGGCAAATAATTATTGAAACCTTTAAAGAGAATAAATAATGTTCGAAGAAAAGAACATAAAACATTCTTCTATAAATAAAAAGAAAGTCAGAAACTTGGTGTTTAGTCCACACAACAGAGAGTTTCTGACTTTTTTGTTATTCTTGTTTGTATCTGCATGTTTCTGGCTTATACAAACACTAAAAAATCAATTTGAAACATCTTTTGAAGTACCGGTCTGCTTGGTTAATGTGCCAAAGAATGCTATAATCACGCTTGATCCGCCGACAAGTATTCATGTCACCATACGTGACAAAGGCACTACACTGCTTTCAATACTGTTCACAAAAAAGCCGACACCTATTATTATCGACTTCACTCAATACAGCAATTCGCATGATATAGTAAAGATACCGGTGAGTAACTTTTCAAAAAGGATAGCATCACAATTCGGTAAATCCACAAAAATAGTAACTATCAAACCTGATACTATTGAATACATCTATTCAATAGGTAAATTCAAGAAAGTACCGGTGCGCTTCAACGGATTATTATCAACCCGCATGCAATACAATTGCACTGACACTATTTGTTCACCTCAATTCGTTACCGTATATGCGCCTGAACATATTTTGCGAAAAATCACCGAGGCAGTAACGAAGTATGAACATTTCACAAATTTAGCCGACACATTCCGCCAAGCAATTGAAATACAACCAATAAATGGTGCTAAGTTCTACCCTCAATATGTTTTATATACTTTCCCTATCGACATACTGACGGAAAAAACAATAGAAATACCCGTAAAGGGCGTAGGATTTCCAAAGAACAAATTATTAAAAGTATTCCCATCAAAAATTCAAGTAAATTTCATGGTGGGGTTGCATCGTTTCAAATTCGTGAATGCATCAGACTTTTCTATAGAGATACCGTACAGCGACCTAATCAACAACAAGTCGACGAAATACCGATTACGACTGAAGATATTCCCATATGGGATAAGCCACATAAGAATCATACCTGAGAATATAGATTATTTAATCGAAGAACGCAACGAATAGATTATGACCGTCATATTAGGTATAACAGGAGGCATCGGCAGCGGTAAATCCGTTGTATCGCATGTTTTGCGCACAATGGACATACCTGTTTACGATTGCGATTCCAGAGCAAAAACATTGAACGAAACGGATGAAATCATTCGCAACGGATTAATAAAGCTGGTGGGTGACGATGTATACTCGCAAGGCTGGACATTAAATCGTGAAAAGCTTGCCGAATACCTATTTGCATCTAAAGAACATACCGCACAAATCAATTCATTAATCCATCCGCGTGTAAAGGCAGATATTATGCAATGGTTGCTAAATCAAGGCGGGTGTCAACTCGTAGGTATAGAATCAGCCATACTGTTCGAATCAGGCATAAATAAATTAGTTAACGACATTATCAACGTTTCAGCGCCTGAATCGGTGCGGCTACAACGTATTGTAAAACGGGATTACACCGATATAAACAAAATAAAAGTGCGAATGCGCGCTCAGATGAACGATGAAGAAAGGATTAAACGCTGCAAATTCATCATCACCAATGACAATAAACATGCACTAATTCCACAAATAATAAAGATAACGGACTTTTATTTGCAAGGAAAAAACAGTTTTATTACATTTGTGGACAATTTATAAAAACAAAAATAGATAATACCATGTTACAAACCATCTTATCAATAACCGGCCGTCCGGGATTATACAAATTAGTATCACGCGGTCGTAATATGTTGATTGTGGAATCATTAATCGACAAAAAGAGACGTCCAGCATATAGTAATGAAAAAGCTGTGTCCTTAAAGGATATAGCAATGTATACCGAAGACAATGAGGTACCATTGGCACAAATACTTATGAATATTAAGACAAAGGAGAACGGCGGTGAAGCTTCACTCAATCCGCAAGGTGCTTCTACACAAGAATTAGCCGATTATTTTGAGACTATTCTGCCTAATTATGATCGCGAGCGTGTTCATACATCAGATATTAAAAAGTTGATTTCATGGTATAACCTGCTTATCAAGAGCGGCAACAACAACTTTGAAGAGGATATAAAAGAAGAAAAAGGTGAAGAACCTGAAACATCTGAAGAGAAAAATGCTGAAGAAGCAGTAGCACAAAATGAAAAGAAAGCGACTAAGGCTGCTCCTAAAAAAACAACAACAGCTAAGCCTGCAAAGAAAGTAAGTGCAAAACCTGCAATGCCTAAAACCGGTGTAAGAAAATCGACTGTTAGAAAAACTGGAGACAAATAAAATTAATATCAACTATTATATAGGTTAAGGCTGCGCCAAATTTGGTGCAGCCTTTTTCATCATTCTACTTATCATGTAATAAACCTATCCTTAGTTACATTTTGTTACATTTTGTTACATTTCTTAGACATCATTTCAACTCTTGATTTTAAAATATAAATGAGGATTTCACGTTTCAGTACATATGTATTCATCGGCATTTACAGCTGAACTACTGAAACCTGAACTGAACCCCAAAAGTTGGACACAAAAAGGAGTAAAAATATGAGAAGTAAAAGA
>Ga0069004_10000115_pt1 | contig 9790 bp, 10 predicted proteins | sample WestPond_Cattail_2_FD_62358 | JGI IMG/M metagenome (GOLD analysis project Ga0069004, IMG submission 62358) | Wetland microbial communities from the San Francisco Bay, California, USA, that impact long-term carbon sequestration - WestPond_CattailB_D2 | ecosystem: Environmental > Aquatic > Marine...
TAGTAATAAATGAACGCAGGGAAAGTAAAGTGGTTCAATGATGCTAAGGGGTTCGGTTTTATCAAGCAAGAAAATCAGCCGGACGTTTTTGTTCACTATTCTCAGATTGTCGGGGAGGGGTTTAGGACATTGGAGGAGGGACAAGACGTCCAATTTGAGCTGAAAGAAGGACCCAAGGGTCTCTTCGCGGAGAATGTCGCAAGAATTGCAGCGGCTTCTTAACTCCCTCGACAACACGGGCATGGTCCGGCTCAAAGCCACGTTCCACGATAACGTGGCTTTTTTTTAGTGAAAGAGGGTCGTCCCTCGTTGGGGTTTTAATGCTAAAGTGACGCAACTTAGGCGCTGATTTTAAAAAAATGCGCCTCTTGACGAATCAATGTTGAAGAATTCGTGTCAATGAGGTAAAAAGCGGCCAGATAAGCCAACGGGCCCAATGTAGGCACGGCACGTACTTTTTGAGTTGCCGCGTTTCAGAACAAGCGCTATTATAAATTAAAGGCGTGTACTCATAAAGAGACACTACGAAACGAGAGAAAATGGTTCGAAATGCGTGAGAAGTGAAAGCGACATGCGGCGCTTTCTAGCGCAACCATATTCAAGCAAATTATCTATCAAGTGAGGCGTTCCAAGATGTTTCGAAGAATGTTTCTGGCGAAAATCCACCGAGCGACGATCACGCACGCCGACCTGCATTACGAAGGCAGTTGCACAATCGACGCTGACCTCATGGATACGGTGGATATTTTACCGAACCAAGAAATCCATGTATGGAACATAACCCGGGGCAGTAGGCTAGTGACCTACGCGGTAGAAGGTCCGAGAGGGTCAGGGGTTATTTGCATGAATGGCGCGGCCGCTCACCTGACAAAACCCGGAGACATGGTTATCATTGCCACCTTTGGCGATTTGACCGAAGAAGAAGCGCGTACGCACAAGCCAAAGGTAGCGCTCGTCGATAAGAACAACCGGGTAGTGGCGCGTCGAGCAGAGATTCCTGGACCTCAAATACCTGGGCCTCTTGATGATATGCTCTTAGTGTAGCACGAGGAAGGTTGAGCCAGGTCGGTTTCGAAACGTCTGAGAAACGTTGGTTTTTCGGATCTGAGTCACACGGGTGTCGCCGGGGTGGCGGAATGGCAGACGCAGGAGACTTAAAATCTCTCGCCCAAAAAGCGTGCGGGTTCGACTCCCGCCCCCGGCACTAGACGATACGCGATTGATACGTAAAACAGGTATGAACGCTCGAACTAGGCTCGCGTTACCCTTCAGCTCTGCGCGTCGGGGAGAGTGATTATCGAACGATTTTTCTCAAGAGGCTCTACCCGATATCTGGTTCGACCGGGAAGTGAACGAGCTTACTAAGCTGCTGAAACCGATCGCGAATTTCCGGTAACGTCACGGTGGAGAGGCGAACCACGCCAATTCCTTCCACGCAAAAAGAAGCGAGAACCGTCCCGTAAGCAACCGCCTTGCGAAGCGCGGATCCGCCGATTTCATTGCTACGTGCGAGATAACCGACCATGGCCCCCGCGAACGTATCACCGGCTCCGGTTGGGTCCGCGACATCAATCACCGGTAATGCCGGCACGCTAAACAGTTCGTCGCCCGTCAATCCGAGCAATCCGTGCTCGCCTTTTTTGATAATCACGGTGGTCGGTCCCAGACGTTGCAAGATATAAGCGGCTTTGATTAAATTCTGTTCTTCGGACAGTTGACGCGCTTCTTCGTCGTTGACCATGAGTAGTCCGACCCGTGTCAAAAGTTTGCGGAGTTCGACCAGTTTATTGCTGATCCAGTGATTCATGGTATCTGCGACGACCAATTTCGGTCGCTCGAGTTGATCGAGTACCTCGACTTGCTGTTCGGGGTCGATATTGCTGAGTAAAATATAGGGGGTTTGTCTATAGGTAGCCGGTATCTTCGGCTTAAACCCATCGATGACGTTCAAGTCGGTTCGAAGCGTGGTGCGGGAAGAGAAATCGTCGGTGTATTGTCCTTCCCAGTGAAACGTCTCTCCGTCCGAACGAATTTCTAATCCCGAAAGGTCTATGGCCCGTTCACGTAACATCGTAGCGGCGCCTGCCGGAAAATCGCGTCCCACCACCGCTACGATTTGCGCTTGCGTAAAATGAGCGCCGGCAATCGATGCGTAGGTGGCGGATCCGCCAAGTATTCGCGAGTACGTACGCCCCGCAATATGGAGCGTATCGAAAGCAACCGTACCAACAACTAACATCGTGGACATGGGAATTCACCTTCGCCGGTTGGAAATGCTTAAACGAGCCTTATTTAGCTTTACTCCCGATAAGTGTCAAAACAATAAAGACGACGTAGACGGGGTAGGGGGCGTGTGAGGGTGGTCGGCTTTTCGTAGAGGCGTTTGGTCCCGATGGTCGGACGCGCGAACGGTACCTGTTTGACGTACTCGCATATGCAATCCAGGGCTTATCGAAGGATCCTTTTCACCGCCTCTGCGGAACGGATGAGTTGCTCTTCGGTTAGCGCGAGCCCGGAAGGGAGATAAAAACCCATTTGCGCAATTTGTTCGGCGACCGGGTATTTTTGATGTAAAAAAAGCCCCATTTTGTTGAAAACCGGCTGTAAATTCATGGGGTAAAAAAATGGCCTCGTACCGATCCCTACACTCGCCAGTTTGTTCATCACGGTGTGGGCATTTCCCCACGAACTCGTCCTTAAAACGACTCCGTAAACCCAGTAAATGTTATCGGCGTATTCCGTGCGTTCAAGCGGTAGCTGTAATACGGGAAGGTCTCTCAATAGTTTGGTATAGTTTCGTCCTATTTTCCGTTTTTTCGCGACGGATTCGTCTAATCTTTCAAGCTGCGCAAGTCCAAGCGCTGCTTGAATATTACTCATGCGAAAATTCCAACCGAGCTCTTCGTGAACGAACCGACGTTCCGGTTTGAAGCACAGGTTACGAAGTGACCGACAATGCTCTGCGATCGCCGGATCGTCGGTCAGTATCATCCCGCCTTCTCCGGTGGTGATGTGTTTATTCGGATAAAAGCTAAAGGTGCTGATGTCACCGAAACTTCCGCACGGTTTCCCTCGGTAGGTTTGGCCGTGCATCTCCGCGGCGTCTTCAATAATGTATAAATTATTTTGTCGGGCAATTTCGAGAATCGGGTTCATATCAACCGGTAAACCGTAAATATGAACCACCATAATGGCCCGCGTTCTTGCGGTAATCTTCTCGGCGATGAGATCAGCGCGCATATTCCACGTATCAGCATCCGAATCTACTAAAACCGGTACGGCCCCGGCGCGCACTACTGCCGCAGCACAAGATATGATGGTAAACGACGGCATGATGACCTCGTCACCTTTGCCGATTCCGAGAGCGGCCACCGCGGCGTCGAGCGCAACGGAGCCGTTGCATACGGCAATACCGAATTGACGTCCCATTTTGGCCGCGAATAGCTGCTCAAATTTACCGACAAAAGGGCCTTCGCTTGAAATCCACCCTCCGTCAATACACTCCGTGAGATATCGTTTTTCGTTTCCGTTGAGAACGGGCTCGTTTACCGGGACGAATACGGGCTGCTGGTTCGATGGAGTTTCCATGGGATTTTAGCGACTATCTTTTCCTCTGGAATGAACGGATTCGAAACGCGTCTTATCGTTTTCTCCGGCGTAAGGCCCTTGTTTGACTTCGAACATCTCAATCTCTTCGAGCACTTCGAACCCGTGTCCACCTGACGCGAGAAGTAAGACGTCCCCGGCGCTCAAAACTTGGCTTTCTAAGAAGTCTTTGTTCTCGTCGTAAAAGTCCACTCTGAGTTTTCCTTTGCGGATAAAAAGGATTTCTTGAGTGAATTGCACTTGTCGGGTAATACGATTGTGCACATGCGGGTCGATGGTTTTGCCCGCCGGGTGCTTCATAAATGCAAGCTGTTGCGAGTACTCGCCGGGTGTAAAAAAATGTACACCGGGATGGTTAAAATCGCCTGGTACAATCATCGCCAATACGTTGCCATTATGGGTAATGCGCCTGATCATTTGTCATTTATAGAACATTAACTCATATGGTTTTAGCTAAAAGTCATTATTTTTTTCGCGGATGAAGTCCTCTACGCTCGTGCGGATCTGATTGCCGATTCGGTCATCGCTATACTTCTCGATGACATCGCGTCGTGCCTTTATTCCGGCCTGTTTGGCGACTTCCAGGTTGGTAATGACGTAGTCAAGCTTATCCGCTAAGTCTGAAGCGTCGTTCGGTTTTGCCAGAAACCCGTTTTCGCCATCGCGTATGATCAAGGCCATCTCTCCAATCGCCGAACATACAACGGGTATACCCATGGACATGTATTCGGTTACTTTTATGGGATTTGCGGCCCTGCTCATTTCGCAATCAGTTCGAGGGACACATAATATGTCAAACGCAGACAATAATTTCGGGTATTGTTCTCTCGACACCGGACTTACGAGACGCACGTTTTCGCCGATTCCCAGCGCCCCCGCTAAGGCAGGTATGTCGCTATCGGTTTCTAATAGCTTCTTGCCGACAAAGACTAATCGCGCATTGGAATGTTTATTCAGGATGTTCTTGTATGCTTCTAGTAAAAAGTTGAGTCCTTCAAAAGGTGCAAGCGAACCAGCGTAGCCGATCAGAATCGTGCTCGGTATAATTCCCAGCGTGTCCCGATATTTCTGACGACCTTCCGGATCGACTCGAAAAAAAGACGAATCGACGAACGTAGGAATATACAAGATGTTTCGAGCTCCGTAATGCGTGGCCTGATTGATCAAATAGTGGCTAATGGCGTAGACGAGTTCGGCTTTTGCTAAAAAGTATCGGCAGATGAATTCCGGCACACCGTAAAGCTCTGTATCGATATAATCCAGAATAATCGGTTTGCCTCTTCGTTTCGAAATAATGATTGCCGGTATCGCAAACAGCATCGATCCGAACGTGCATACGACGAGCCTTGTGGTCTTGGTTTGTTTCCAGGCGTAAGCTGAAATAACCACCAAAGAAGTCAGTTTTAGGACTTTAGGCCACGCATTTGGAAAATCCATTTCGACGACCCGGCAGCCTCGGGCGTCAACCGAACTGCGGATTTTGAACCGTTTTTTCTGGAACGAGTAGTAGACTTGGGAGATCTTCGCCTCTAGAGGACGGAGCGCAGTCAAAAGGGTGTTGGTACGAACGCCGCCGCCTTGGGTTTCGTTCGGATTTGGACCGATTAACGTCAGTTCTAAGTCTTCCATATTCGCTCGAACTAGGGTGTCATCGAACTCAGTCCGAACGCTAAGGCGAAGTGCCAGGGCTTTTTTCGCCCAAAGACACCGTCCACGGTTTCGGCTGATACGCTAAAATACCCCGCCTTTTGGGGCTACCGAAATCCTCGTCCTGTATCCGCGCGTTTTGAAATTTTCGGTCCCTTTTTTTGAAATGGGCCTATACAGAGTCGCATAGAGCGTGAGACAACGAGCTATGCGACTCTGGTTAGTAGCATTACTTTTTAGTTGAAATATAATACCGGTGTTTCTCGAAGTGGCAATAGTGATCGAACTCGATAGGAGACGCGATGGAGGTTAGCTCTGTTCGTAATCATGCGAACCCGACCCTGATGATTCGTCCGGAACGAGGTTGGATTCCCATCAACGTGCGGGAGCTCTGGCAATACCGTGAGCTTTTTCTGACTTACGCAAAAAGGGACATTCAAGTTCGGTATCGGCAGACCGTTATTGGGATGGGGTGGGCGGTGGTACAGCCGGTGACGACCATGATCGTGTTCACATTGTTTTTTGGCGTTCTCGGAAACTTACCGACCCAGGATGTTCCTGCGCCGCTTTTTTATTTCTCAGGGATTCTGCCCTGGACTTTATTTGCCGAAACGGTATCGAGGACTAGTAATAGTCTGATCAATGAGGCGGGTATACTACAAAAAATCTATTTTCCTCGCCTAGTGATCCCGTTGTCTTCCGTTTTTTCGCCCTTGGTCGATTTCGTTTTCGCGAGTCTGGTACTCGCGAGTCTGATGATTTATTACCAATATTATCCCGCGATTTCGCTTTTGTTTTTACCCGTTTTTCTGATCCTCGAAATACTTTTGGCACTCGGAACGGGGCTGTGGCTTTGTGCGATAAATATCGAGTATCGAGACGTCAGATATATCGTGCCATTTATGCTACAAATCTGGATGTTTGCTTCTCCTATCGTCTATCCAGTTACCTTCGTACCTGCTCGGTACCAGACGGCTTACGGACTCATTAATCCGATGGCGGGTATTTTAGAGGGATTTAAATGGTCTCTCCTAGGGGTAGCGCCTCCCAGCTATCTTTTATTCGCTTCGGCTTTTATCATCATCGTAATTTTTGTTTCCGGTGTTTTTTATTTTCGTTACCGGGAGAGCATTTTCGCGGACGTCATCTAGAAAGATGATGACGCAGACGAGGAATCATCGTGGCTGAGGCGGTTATTAGAGTATCGGATTTAGGTAAGCGCTATCGCTTGGGTAGTTACGTTGGGGATAAGACGCTTAGAGACAGCTTTACGCGTCTTTACACATCGATGATCGGCCAATTTTCGAAACGACGACGTCCGGTTTCGACTGCGGCCTCGGACGCATCGGAGCAACTGAGCCCTTCTTCTGCGGCGGCAAATAAATCCGAATATATTTGGGCGCTAAAAAACATTTCGTTTGAAATTCCCCGTGGCGAAGCCGTTGGAATCATCGGCCGCAATGGCTCCGGCAAGAGTACCTTACTAAAGGTGCTTTCGCGTATCACCGCGCCGAGCGAAGGATACGCTGAAATACGAGGTCGAGTCGGCTCCCTGTTGGAGGTCGGAACCGGATTCCATCCCGATTTGACCGGGCGAGAAAACATCTACTTGAACGGCGCCATTCTCGGTATGAGAAAGTCCGAAATCGAGGCACGGTTTCGCGATATCGTCGATTTTGCGGAAGTGGGACGGTTTCTCGATACTCCAGTAAAACGTTACTCCAGCGGTATGTACGTACGGCTCGCGTTCGCGGTCGCGGCTCATTTAGAGCCGGAGATTCTCATCGTGGACGAAGTCCTCGCGGTTGGCGATGCTCGCTTTCAACAAAAATGTTTGGGAAAAATGGGAAGCGTGGCCAATGAAGGCCGGACCATCCTATTCGTTAGTCACAACATGAATGCCGTGCGTCGGCTGTGTTCTTCAGTCGTTCTACTGGAATCGGGAAGAATGGTCGAATATGGCCCGACTGATCAAATCATCGGTAAATATTTAGTGACGAGTGGCTCGGGTGAGTCTTCGACCTTTCTGTTGCCGCCGGGCCAAGAGAGTGCGCCCGGCCGAGGCAGCTTTTTGCGGGTTTATGACGAACATGGTACGCCCCAGTCGCATTTTTTCGTGGGCGAACGGTGGACGATTGCGTTTGAATTTGAAATTACCGTCCCCTTAACCCGCGCCGTAGCCGCGGTTAGTCTGATGACCATCGACAATATCGCTATCGTCACCTATTTGTCCGCATCGAAAGACGTTCCCGCGGGCAAGTACAAAGTCGTATTTCATTGCGATATTCCACTTTCTGTTTGCGAGGTTCAACTCGTAGCGAGTCTGTTTGAGAACGATCATCGGTATTATTTTGAAAGTAGCGGAATGGTCACGATTGCCGAGCGGGTCAAAGATAGCGAGGTCCACCGGGGTCCAAGTACCGGGCTTTTGGCGAGTACGGCGCGTCCGCCTATCGAATCGATCGTTTAGTTTTGGGGTAAACTAAAGTGAATATCCTTCATACCGTCGAATTGTATTCCCCGAGCGTGGGCGGTGCGCAGGAGGTCGTGAAGCAGATATCGGAGCGTTTAGTCGCTCGTGGGCATCAGGTGACAGTCGCTACCACCAAACTCGCTAACCGAACCAGTCGCTCGCTCAATGGTGTTCGCGTCGAAGAGTTTGGGGTGTCCGGAAACGCGGTGCGGGGTTATCGAGGCGAAAGGAGAAGGTATCAAGAATTTCTGATCGAAAGTAATTTCGATATCATGATGAATTATGCAGCTCAGCAATGGACTGCCGATTTGGCGTTTCCGATTTTAGATCGAATTCGATATCGAAAGATACTAGCGCCTTGCGGATTTTCGGCTTTATCGTACGAACAGTATCGTCACTATTTCGAAAACATACCGGATGTTTTGCGTAAGTACGATCAGCTCATTTTTCACTCAAACACCTATCAGGATACGCAATTTGCAAGAGAGCACAAAATTGGCCATTTCGTAGTGATTCCGAACGGCGCGTCCGAGGAAGAGTTTGGCGTGGTCGACAGCTCATTTCGTCGCCGTTATGGAATAGGCGATGATGTGCCGCTGCTGCTGACGGTCGGAAGCCATACTGGTGTAAAAGGTCACCGTACGGCGATCGATGCATTTATTCGAGCTCGCATTGGACCATCGGTGCTCGTTATCGTCGGCAACACGGTTTTGGGCCAAGGGTGTTTGAACGAATGTCTTAAGTTGGCTCGCCGCGTACGCGCGTTATCTCTGGGGAAAAAGCGCGTATTGGTAATTGATCCGGTACGAGCAGACGTCGTCGCTGCATATCATTCGGCGAATCTTTTTCTCTTATGTTCCAATATCGAATGCTCGCCTATCGTTCTTTTTGAGGCGATGGCTTCGAGAACTCCGTTTGTCTCCTCGGCATGCGGAAATGCCGAGGAGATAGCCGAATGGAGTAACGGAGGTCTAATCGTCCCGAGTATGCGGCGTCCGGACGGGTTTACGACGGCCGAACCCGCCGCGGTCGCTCGGCGAATCGAAGAGGTCTTATCGAATCTCCAGAAACGGTGCTCGTTAGCAGATGCCGGTTACTTGGCGTGGCGCTCGAAATACACCTGGGATAAAATCACTGTTCAATACGAAGCGGCGTACCAAAGAGCGATGGGGGTGAATTAACCGAGGGAGGTCTGGAAAATAGTTGTTCGAACGATCGAAAAACGCCTGTCCCTTAGCAATTGCCGGCTTAAGCTAGTGCGCGGGCGATCAACCACGCTTTGAGGAAAACCTATCAAGCAGATAGCACCCTCTTTGAAGGACCGACTAATACTATGACGTATTTTCAATCATTTGGAATCGCTGTAGTCGGACTACTTATCGTTTATAGCCTTGCTAATTTGATCCGTAACCGCGGTAGGTCTCGGGTAACCTACTTATGGCTTTCTATCTGGATATTTTCCATCGTCGCTTTAGTTCATCCGTCGTTAGCGGTGACAGCGGCGAGGGCGATGGGAGTTGGACGTGGCGCCGACCTTATCTTTTACGTAAACGTCTTGGGTACGTTGACAGGATTTTTCTTGATATACTTACGGCAACGCAAAATTGACCGGCAAATAACCGTATTGGTACGAGAAATCGCTCTGATCACCGGTCCGGCCAACAAGAATATAAATCAATTATCCTCAGAGTCGAGTCGACTTGATGACGGTGATTATCTATGATCTATCCTGAAGTGACCGTGGTAATTCCGGCCAAAAATGCGGCCGCGACTATCGCTAAGTGTCTCGGATCCGTACTACCGCTTCAGGAACAAGGACAGGTAAAAGAAACCATTTTGGTAGATGACGGTTCAACCGATACTACCGAGGCGATTGTCCGGACGTTTCCCGTTCGATATGTCAAGGGCCTGGCTAAAGGACCAGCCTCCGCTCGTAACCTGGGGTGGAAGGCCGCAGACACGAGCTATGTCTGGTTTATCGATTCCGATTGCGTTGTCCAACCGGATGCGTTGACCATTTTACTCGAGAATATGCGAGAAACGCAGGTCGCTGCCGCGGGTGGT